>MDTF01010108.1_pt1 | contig 10008 bp, 9 predicted proteins | sample 811191 | NCBI WGS metagenome assembly MDTF01 (sample SAMN05326649, study PRJNA326480) | marine metagenome | isolation source: seawater | place: Southern Ocean | collected 2011 | reverse complement strand
TGTAGTAAAGAATAATTTGGTTTATTTATTAGTGCCATCGTTCTCTTATCGTTTAATTCACTTTTGTCTTTTGCAAATTTTTCAACTAAAACACTTACCATTAAATTATCCTCATCATCATTCGTAAGAGCTAATACTGTTTGAGATTCTGCAATATTTGCTTCCAACAAAACTTCTTCATCTAAAGCATCACCATTAATAACAATTGTATCATTAAGTTCACTTGCAATTAATTCGGCTCTTTCTTTATTTTTTTCAATAATCTTTACTCTTGCAGAGTCAAAACTTTCTTCAAGATTTTTAGCCAGGTTAAAACCAATATTACCACCACCTATTATCAAAATTTTATTAGAAATTTTTTCATTATGTCCAAAAGCACTTAATGTATCTTTCATTTGAGAGGCATTAATTACAACATAAGCTTTATCTTCTTTAAGCATAATGTCATTTTTTTTTAGCACAACAAACTTACCCTCTCTAATAACACCCATAATATTTGCATTTAATTTAGGAAATTTTTTGGTAAGTTCATTAAGTTTAATATCCTTTAGAGTGCATTTTTCATTAATTAAGATTTCAAGTAATCTGATTTTATTGTCAGCAAATGGAACATTGTCTAATGCACCAGGGGCCTCTAGTTTTCTTTGTAGAGATTTTGCTATTTCAATTTCTGGTGAAATAATTACATCAATTGGTAAATTTTCTTTATTATAAACTTTTGTAAACTTTGGGTTTAGATAATCTTGAGATCTTATTCTTGCTATCTTTTTTTGGACATTAAAAATTGAAAATGCAATTTGACATATAAGCATATTAATTTCATCATTACGTGTAACTGCAATAATCATATCTGCTTCAGACGCATTTGCTTTTTCTAAAATAGAAGGATAAGTAGCCTTACCAACAATTGACTTTACATCCAACGAGTCGTCAATTTTTTGAATATCTTCACTAGATTGATCAATTACCGTTATAGAATGACCTTGCTCACTTAAAATTTTAGCTATCGTAAAACCAACTCTACCTGCTCCACATATAATTATATTCATTTAATTCAATTCCTTGATCCCTAGAACTTTTAATTTTCTATGTAGGGCTGATCTTTCCATTCCAATAAAATCGGCGGTTTTTGATATGTTGCCATTAAATTTTTTTAACTGTGTAGTTAAATACTCCTTTTCAAAGTTTTCTCTAGCCTCTTTTAGTGGTATGGATAAAGAGTTTTCTAATTGTGTATTCGTATTATCTGGTGTTTTAAGTGATTCTTTAATGATATTTGAAATTTTATCTGAGGTATCAGGGGAAAGTATAGCTATTCTTTCAATTAAATTTCTCAACTCCCTAACATTACCTGGCCAATCATAATTAAGTAAATAACTATTACCTGTATCTATATTCAATTTTTTTAAATTATAATTTGTTGAAACTTTTTCTGAAAAATATTCAACTAACAAAGGAATGTCCGAAACTCTATTTTTAAGAGGTTCTATATTAATCTCAAATACATTAAGTCTATGGTAAAGGTCTTCTCTAAAATTTCCTTTTTCTATTTCTTTTTTAATATCTTTGCTTGATGAACATATAATTCTAACATCAACATTAATATCGTGACTGCCACTAATTCGTTTAAATTTTTGATCTATTAAAACACGCAAAATTTTAGACTGAGTATCAAGTGGAATTTCTGAAATTTCATCAATTAGAAGGATTCCTCCTGTAGATTTCTCTAAAGCTCCATAAGAGATTGATCCATTAGACTTTTCTTCACCGAATAATTCTAACTCATATTTTTTTATATCTAATAAAGCACCATTTAAAATTATAAATGGCGCTTTATGTCTTTTAGATTCTTTGTGTATTTTTCTTGCCAATAATTCTTTTCCAGATCCTGTGGGTCCATTTATAAGAATTCTACTTTCTGAAATTGAGATCTTATTAATCTGTTCTTTAATATTTTTAATATTATTACTAACGCCAATTAACTCATATGAATAAAAAAGCTTATTTTCAAATTCTATATTTTTATTTTTTAAATTAATATTTTCAACAGCCCTATTAACAAAATTAATTAATCTTTCTTGATTAAATGGCTTTTCAATAAATTCAAACGCTCCAGCTTTAAGCGCTTTGATTGCCATTTCAATATTTGCATGTCCTGTAATTATAATTACAGGAATATCTTTATCTTTAGTTTTAATGTGAGATAATAACTCTAAACCATCATTATCTCCTTTATCTAACTTTACATCAATAATAGCAACATCTGGAAGTTTTTTATCAATTTCATTTAATGCTTGATTGTAATTTGCTGCTAATCTTGTTTTATACCCAGCGTCAAGAATCAGATCATTAATAATATTTCGTATATCCACATTATCATCAATAATTAATATTTCTGTACTCATTATTTTTTAAACATAACTTGTATTTTTGCTCCATCTTCAATTGGGATGAATTTTATTATCCCATTGTGGTCATTTATTGTTTTATTAACAATAGCTAACCCCAAACCAGTACCTTTTTCTTTGGTGGTAAAATAAGGGTTAAGGATATCTTTTATATTGCCTGATAATATTCCAAAACCTAAACCATTATCGTTAATTTCAAAAGTTATATCTGATAGATTGTCACTTAGAATTATGTCAATTTTACCTTTAAAATATTTATTAATTAATCTTTTTTCCTGAATGCTTTCAATAGAGTTCTTAATCATATTAAAAAAGACCCTACTTAATTGTTCGTTATCTGAATTAAAAATTACATTCTCTTTATTATTTTGTAGTTTAATCAAAATATCGTTATCTAGTTCACTGATCAGTTTTATATTATCTTTAATTAAAGTTACTAAATTATTATCCTTAAGTATAGGTTTGGGCATTCTGGCAAAATCAGAAAATTCATTAACCAGCTTCTCGATTTGTTTAATTTGTTTTCCAATAATTTTTAAACTTTTCGCAAAATCATCTTTTTCATGATCCTCTATTTTGTCTGTATATTTGTTTTTTAATCTATCTATAGTTAGTTGAATTGGTGTAAGTGGGTTTTTAATTTCATGAGCTAATTTTCTTGCTAAGCTTTCCCATGCTTCATGCCGTTCATTTATAATTAACTTTTCTTGTTGAGATTTTAATTGATCGGTCATCAAATTAAAATTTTTATTTAAGGTTTCCATATCTTTATCAGTTTTTATCTCAGGAACTTTGGTATTTAAATTGCCTTTACCAATATTGGATGATGCTATAATCAAATTATTAATTGATCTAAAAAACCTTGATGAAAACTTAATTGCTATAGATATGGATAAAAATAATAGAAGAGAAACTATAACAAGATAAATGAAAACAAATGAAATCTTTATTCCTGTTTGCTTATTTAAAACAGTATAGTAAAAATTGAGCGCCTCTTGAGACTCCAATAAATATTCAGAAATTTTCTTATCTAAATATTTTGTTATATATAAGTATTTACCTTCAAAATTTTCTAATTTGATAATTGATGCTGATTGATTTTTATAAGCATTAATAATTTTAAGAGGTCTTTTGTCATTCAAAACCATTTCTAGAGCCTCTAGTAAAGGTGGTATATATAATGATGAGTCCTCCAAAGTTGTTAGATAAAGACTTCCATCGGCTTCAATAATGTGAACCTCATCTATATTTCTTATTAATTTTTGAGTATTAAGAAAGCTTTTGAATTGATTAATATTCGTATTCAAAAAATTAATACTTTTGTTTAAATCGTATGCAATTAAGATGATTTCAGATTGTGTCTTATTTCTAACTTCTTCAGTATAGCTTTTGGCAATTTCATAAGAATTATTAACAGCAGAGGTTATTTTTTTATCTAAATATTTATCAAGTGCAAATGACAATAGAAATAATGAGAATAAAGAAATTAATATCGATGGTATTAATGTGAATAAAGCAAAAAAAGTTATATACTTTCTGTTTGCTTTAGAACCGCTCACATCCACATCAACTCTTAATGTGGCATTAACTTCTTTAAAAATCATATAAAAAAGTACTGACAATAGGATTATATTTCCGAGCAAAAGTAACTGAAGGTTTTGATCTGTTAACTTAAGAAAACTTTTATCTATAAAGGTTAAAAAAGTAAGAAAACCCAATGTTAATGTAATTAAGAATATGAATCCAAGAAATATATTTTTTTTGATAAAATCAATCATTGTGAGATAAATAATGTGTTATATATTTTTGTCATGAATAACTGTTTTATAATACTTGCTGGTGGAGAAAGTAAAAGATTTAATTCTAATACACCAAAGCCATACCATCTATATAAGGGAAAACCTTTATTGCTCCATTCAATAGATAAGGTTAAAAATTATGGGAAATTTAACAAAATTGTACTAGTTATTAACAAAAAACATAAAGCCTACATCAAAAAACTAAAAATTAAAAATCTTAAAATTATTTTTGGTGGAAAGACAAGGGCTGAGTCGGCCTATAAAGGTTTAAGAAGTATTAAGAATTGTAATATTAGAAATGTAATGATTCATGATGCTGCAAGACCTAATTTTTCTTTAAAACTTTTAGATAAATTAAATAAAGAGCTCAAATTAAATGATTGCATTATACCTGCAATTCAAACTACAGATTCCATTAAACAAAAATCTATTAATAAAGTTATAAATTTAAAAAGAGAGAATATTTATCTAATTCAAACGCCTCAAGCATTTAATTATAAAAAATTATACCAACTACAAAGTAATAGAGGTGTTGAGATTACTGATGATGCTAATTTATTTGCAAGAGCTGGAAAAAAAATAAAAATTATTAAGGGTGAAATTAATAATAAAAAAATTACAGTTAATTCAGATATTAAGAATAATAATTCAATTAAATACGGATTAGGCTTTGATGTTCATAGATTAGTACCCAATAAAATACTTTATCTTGGTGGAATTAAAATACCCTCATCTCTTGGCACTTTAGGTCATTCAGATGGTGATCCTGTTTTACACGCTGTAACCGATGCTATACTTGGGGCTTGTTCTATGGGTGATATTGGTGAAAAATTTTCTGATAAAAATAAAAAATTTAAAAATATTAGATCAACTATTTTATTATCTAAGATTATTGAACAGATAAAAATTAAAAATTTTATAATAAATAATATGGATATAAATATAATTACTCAAAAACCTAAAATACAAAAATACAAAAAAAAGATCACTGATTGCCTAGCAAAAATTTGTGACATTCATCATTCTCAAATTAACATAAAAGGTAAAACTACTGAAAAATTAGGTGTAATTGGCAATGAAAAAGCTATAGCTTGCGAAGTAATCGCTTCAGTAATTAAATATGATTAGAACTTTTAACTCACTACTTGTAACAATGTTTGGTCTTGGTAAAATCAAATTCATCCCTGGTACATTTGGTTCACTTGCTACAACGGTTATTCTTTTTTATTTATTTCACTCACTTAACGTTTCATCTAATATTATTTTAATTGGATTAATAATTATATTTATTTATTCTTTTTACGCCATTTCAACACATACAAAAGATAGTGAAAATAAAGATCCAGGAGAAATTATTATTGATGAGTTTTTAGGTCAATCTATACCAATTTATCTTTATGAAATTTCACATGGAACAACTAAAGAAAACAATGAAGCTATTGTGTATTATGCTTTGTTTTTTATACTATTTAGATATTTTGATATTATGAAGCCATTTCCAGTAAATTTTTTTGATAAGAATTTTAAGAATAGTTTTGGAGTAATAATGGATGACATTTGCGCAGGATTATATGTGGTTCTAGCGGTAGTTTGTTTCATGATCATTAAAAGCTTTGTTTTATAATGAAAAATCTAGCAAATAAACTTGTTAAAAAACTAGTACAAAATAAACTTAAAATTGCATTTGCTGAATCTTGTACTGGTGGAATGCTATCTAGCGCAATAACGTCAATAAGTGGTTCTTCTAAAGTATTTAATCTAGGGCTGGTTACATACTCAAATAAAGCAAAGATAGATATTCTTAAGGTTCCAAAAAAGATTATCAGTAAATACGGTGCTGTTAGTAATGAATGTTGCTTATCTATGGTTAAAAATTTAAGCAAAATTAGTAAGGCTAATATATCTGTATCAATCACTGGTATAGCAGGCCCCAGTGGTGGGACTAAATTAAAACCAGTTGGATTAGTTTATATTGGAATTAAAAAAAGAAATAAGATTATTGTGCAAAAGAATTTATTTAAAAATAAAAATCGAATTTCAATTCAAAAAGCTGCGGCTACAAAAGTTTTGAAAATCCTATTAGTTCTTAAATAGTTTATTCGCCCTATCTTGAAAAGCATCAGCAATTTTATCCAATCCATATTGGAAAGAAGTAGTCATCAAAATATTTAGAAATTTATTTTTAATTTCAAAATCTACATCAAAATAAATTTCCGTTCCTTCTTTATGATCTTCAAAAGTCCATTTATTATCCAAATGTTTAAGGGGACCATTTATATTTGTCACATATATTGAATTATTTATTTTATCAAATTTTACATCACTTTTATATGTGTCTTTAAAAGGTCCCTTGCCAATAGTTAGATCTGCAATAATATTTATAAAATCATTTGTGTCTTTTTTTTCATACACCTTTGCATCAATACAATATGGTACAAAACTTGGATATTTTTCTATGTCTAAAACTAAATCAATAAGTTGATTTTTATTACATTCAATTAAACGCTTAACTGAAGCTCTGGGCATTAATTTTTTAATCTATTTTTTTGTAGTTGTGCAAAATCTTCATCTGCATGATATGAAGATCTAGTCAAAGGTGTTGAAGAAACTAATAAAAAACCCTTTGATTTGGCAATAGTTTCAAACTCTTTAAATTCATCTGGATGATAATAACGATCTAATGGATGGTGTCTTACAGATGGTTGCAAATACTGTCCAATAGTTAAGAAATCAACATCTGCTGCTTTTAAATCATCCATAACTTGAACAATTTCATCTTTAGTTTCACCTAACCCAACCATTAAACCTGATTTTGTAAAAACATTCTTGTTAATAACCTTTGCATTTTTCAATAATTCTAGGGATGAAAAATATCTAGAGCCAGGCCTTACTTTTAAATAAAGTCTTGGAACTGTTTCAATGTTGTGATTAAAAACATCAGGGTTAGCCTCAAGAACTTTTTTATAGGCGTCACCTTTTCTAAGAAAATCAGGAGTTAAGACTTCAATTGATGTATTGGGGTTTAGTTTTCTAGTTTGACTAATAACTTCATAGAAGTGATTTGAACCGCCATCTTGTAAATCATCTCTGTCAACAGAGGTTATAACCACATGTTTTAGATTAAGTTTAAGAACGGCGTCAGCAATGTTAATAGCTTCCAATGGATCTAGTTTTCCGGGTTTACCAGTTTTAACATCACAAAAAGCACAAGCTCTTGTACACGTGTCTCCCATAATCATAAAAGTTGCATGCCTCATACTCCAGCATTCTGTAATATTAGGACAGTTTGCTTCCTGACAAACTGTTACTAAATTATTATTATTAACAATAGTTTTAGTTAAAAAAAATTCTTTACTATTAACAAGTTTGGATCTGATCCAAGCAGGTTTTTTTTTTATTGGGTTAACGGGTTTGTTAACTTTTTCAGGGTGTCTAATTGTCATTCTTTTCAATTATATAAAGGGTCTCTCCTTCTTTGCCAAACAAAAACTTTTTTCTAATTAAGATCTCTATATAATCTAGATCTAATTTGTCGCTTAATAAAGAATTTTTGAATTCAAGATTTTTTATTTCGTTTGATAAATTTGTCTCTTCATTCTGTAAATTTATTAAAATTTCTTTTTTTTTAAAATAAGAAAAAAGACCTCTCTCACCATCAAGAAGATTAAAAAAAAAATAAAGTATTAAGAAAGTAGCAATTAATAAGAGGTAGTTTTTTTTTAATTTATTCAACATTAATAAATTTTATTCATTACGGCCTTTTTTCCAAGTTCTTCCTCAATACGCAATAATTGATTATACTTTGCTACCCTTTCTGACCTAGCTAAAGAGCCAGTTTTAATTTGATTAGAATTAGTGCCTACTGCAAGATCTGAGATAAAAGTGTCTTCACTGTCACCTGATCTATGAGAAATTATTGTTTTATACCCAATAATATGAGCAAACTTAATAACCTCGAGTGTCTCTGAAACTGTACCAATCTGATTAAGTTTAATTAATATAGAGTTTGAAGAGTTATTTAAAAAACCTTTTTTAAGTCTTTCTAAATTAGTGACATATAGATCGTCTCCAACAATTTGTAAATTTTTTGTAGACTTCACTAATTTACTCCATGCAGTCCAGTCATTTTCTCCAAATGGGTCCTCAATAGATTTAATTTTGTATTTAGTTATTATTTTTAGATATTTATTAATTGATTTATCAACAGAAAAATATTTTTTTGAATGAATTGAATATTTATCTTTCTTAAATAGTTCATTAGCAGCAACATCTAAGCAGATTGAAACATCTTTACCATTCTTAAAGCCAGACTTGTTAATTGCTGCTACAATTAAATCTAAAGCTTTCTCATTATTACTAATCATCGGAGCAAAACCACCCTCATCTCCTACAGATGTTGACAAACCTTTCTTTTTAATTAGATCTCTTAAATTGGTAATTACAACAAAACATATTCTCATTGCTTCTGTAAAACTCTTAGCCTTATCGGGTCTAATCATAAACTCTTGAATTCTTAATCCATTATTAGCATGTGCTCCTCCATTAATAATGTTCATTAATGGATAGGGTAATTTATAATTATTCTTCATTAAAAATGTTTTATAGAGCGGTATATTCTTAATTTTTGCAGAAAGTTTTTTTGCAGCCATTGATACTGCCAAGATAGCATTGGCACCCAAAAATTTTTTTTGCCTGGTACCATCAAGGTTTATTAAAGTTGTGTCTATACGCATTTGATCATGAATATTTGTTCCACTAAGTTTTGTAGAAATTTTTGTATTAATTAAGTTCACAGCACTTAAAACACTTTGGCCTAAATATTTTTTGTTATTTTTATCTCTTTTTTCAAATGCCTCATATGTTCCTGTGGAAGCTCCTGATGGACAAATAGCTGATGCACTTAAATTTTTTGAATAAACTTCTGCTTCAATAGTTGGGTTGCCTCTGCTGTCAAAAACTTGACGTGCTCTAATCTTTAAAATTTTACTCATTTATTTTTTAATTAGATTATCAATTTCGAATAGTTGAGATAATAATTTTTCTAACTTATCTAATGGAACCATATTAGGTCCATCAGATGGAGCGTTATCTGGGTCTTGATGTGTTTCAATAAAAACTCCAGCAACACCAACTGCGACTGCAGCTCTCGCTAGGTATTCTACAAATTCTCTTTGTCCACCACTAGTTTCTCCTAAACCACCAGGTTGTTGTACGGAATGAGTTGCATCAAAAATAACAGGATAACCATTTTTTGCCATTATAGGTAAAGATCTCATGTCTGAGACGAGAGTGTTGTAACCAAAGCTTGCACCTCTTTCTGTAACTAAAATATTATTATTCCCAGAGTCAGCAATTTTTTTTGTGACGTTAACCATATCCCACGGAGCTAGGAATTGTCCTTTTTTAACATTAATAATTTTTTTTGTTTTAGCAGCCGCTATTAATAAGTCTGTTTGTCTACATAAAAATGCTGGTATTTGTAATATATCCGCATGTGGTGCAACTATCGGGCATTGTTCGGCGTTGTGTATGTCTGTTAATATTGGAACCTCTAATTCTTTTTTAATTTTATCAAATATAGGTAAAGACTGTTCAAGACCGACACCTCTTTTGCCTTTAATACTAGTTCTGTTGGCTTTATCAAAGGAGGTTTTATAAATGAACCCCATGTTAAACTTAGAAGTAATTTCTTTGATTTGACCTGCCATATCCATGGCATGCTGTTCTGTCTCAAGTTGACATGGACCAGCAATAATACAAATTTTGTTATTATTTGAAATTTCTATATTTCCACAATTAAC
>MDTF01007199.1_pt1 | contig 10009 bp, 7 predicted proteins | sample 811191 | NCBI WGS metagenome assembly MDTF01 (sample SAMN05326649, study PRJNA326480) | marine metagenome | isolation source: seawater | place: Southern Ocean | collected 2011 | reverse complement strand
ATGGCTTGGCTTTAATGGCGCAGGCTACTAAGATGCGCTCCCGAAGTTCAGGGGCCGATGGGAGTCTCCGCCTGCTTCGGTAGGTGCTCAGTGCGCCCATTTCGATTTGTAATATTGGGGTAAAAAGAATGAAAACAGAGAGACCCGTTAACTTAAATTTATTTGTGTTCAGGTTTCCATTAGCGGCGATCGTGTCCATTACTCACCGTATCACCGGTGTAATACTTTTTGCTGGGGTGGCGTTTGCACTCTATGCATTCGATCTGGCGGTTGCGTCTGAGCAAGGATTTGCTGCTGCTAAAGCCCTAGTGGCTCACCCGCTGGGCATGTTCGTGTTGCTTGGTTTAATAGCTACACTCACTTTCCATATTATCGCTGGGTTAAAGCATCTTTTGATGGATTTTCACGTCGGAGATACAGTGGGAGCGGCATTCTATGGATCGATAGCAGTGATAGTGCTTACGATCGTTTTTACCGGCGCGATAGGGATAATATTATGGTAACTCGAATGCTGAAATTTAATCACAGTGGTTTGTCGGATTTTATGATCCAGAGAGCTACCGCAATGATCTTGACTCCATACACCTTTTTGATAATGGGGTTTTTCCTGACCACCTCAGAAATGGATTACGGTACGCTAGTGGAATTCTTTTTCAGCCTGCCAATGAAAGTTGCCAACTCGTTGGCCATGTTAGCGATAATTGCACATGCATGGATAGGGATGTGGACAATTGGGACCGACTACCTGCTGGAAGCTCACGCGGGTAAGCACGCGGATGTTATTCGCTCCGCTTATCAAGCAGTTTGTGTGGGAGCGTTATTCATTTATTTAATCTGGGCGTTTCGCTTGGTTTGGCAATTTTAGGAAATCTCAATGTCTCAAATTAGAAAAATGGAGTTCGATGCGCTAATAGTAGGCGGCGGCGGGTCGGGTTTGCGTGCGTCGTTGCAACTAGCCCAGTCGGGGTTGAAGACTGCTGTAATCAGCAAAGTGTTCCCTACTCGGTCGCACACAGTGTCTGCCCAAGGTGGCATTACCTGCGCTATTGCCAGTGATGATCCCAATGATGATTGGCGTTGGCACATGTACGACACCGTCAAAGGGTCAGATTACATTGGCGACCAAGATGCTATCGAATATATGTGTTCAGAGGGGCCACAAGCGGTCTTCGAGCTAGAGCACATGGGTTTACCTTTCTCACGCACTGAAGAAGGCCGTATTTATCAACGACCTTTTGGCGGTCAGTCCAAAGGCCCAGATGATCCGACTCAGGCAGCTCGTACTTGTGCCGCAGCTGATCGAACCGGTCACGCATTGCTCCACACTTTATTCCAAGCCAATGTTAAGGCCGATACAACCTTTCTGAACGAGTGGTTTGCCGTTGATATGATAAAGAATCAGGATGGCGTAATCGTTGGCGTTATTGCCATTTGCATTGAAACCGGCGAACTCGTTCACGTCAGTTCTAGAGCAACTGTTGTCGCAACAGGTGGTGCAGGACGGATTTATGCCTCTACCACTAACGCTTTGATGTGTACTGGCGATGGTATTGGCATGGCTTTGCGCGCAGGCGTACCAGTTCAAGATATGGAAATGTGGCAGTTCCACCCAACAGGTATTGCAGGAGCAGGTACATTGGTCACAGAAGGTTGTCGTGGTGAAGGCGGATACCTGATTAATAAAGACGGCGAGAGATTTATGGAGCGCTACGCGCCAACGGCGAAAGACCTTGCTGGTCGTGACGTTGTTGCACGCTCTATGGTCATTGAAATTCTCGAGGGGCGCGGCTGTGGTCCCGATGGCGACCATGTCATGTTGAAGCTAGATCACTTGGGAGAAGATGTTTTAAACAGTCGTTTGCCTGGCATTCTTGAGCTATCTAGAACCTTTGCTCACGTGGACCCAGTTAAAGAACCTATTCCAGTCGTACCTACTTGCCACTACATGATGGGCGGCATTCCAACTCAGGTCAGTGGTCAAGCACTTACGCAAAATGCTCAGGGCGAAGATGTTTCTGTGGAAGGATTGTATGCTGCAGGTGAGGCCGCTTGTGTATCTGTTCATGGCGCTAACCGCCTGGGCGGTAACTCACTCTTAGACTTGGTGGTTTTTGGGCGTGCTGCGGGTATGCACATCGAAGAAGTAATGCGCCAAGGCGTAAGCTACAGAGACGCCAGCGAGTCTGATGTTGAAGCTTCAATGGAGCGATTGAACCGTTGGAACGAGTCGACTAACGGCGAATCTATCTTCGATCTGAAGAAAGAACTGCAGACCACTATGCAAAATAGCTTTGGTGTATTCCGTACTGAAAAGAATATGCAAGAAGGCATGAGGTCGCTCCACGATCTGCGCGAGCGTATTGGGCAAGCACATTTGACCGATAAATCTTCAGCGTTCAACACGGCTCGTTTAGAAGCACTAGAGCTAGATAACTTGCTTGAAGTCGCTGAAGCAACAGCTGTCGCCGCTGAACACCGTAAGGAAAGCCGTGGCGCGCACGCCCGCGATGATTTCCAAGAGCGCGATGACGAGAATTGGTTACATCATTCAATGTACTATGCTGATGGAAAACGTGTGAACAAGCGCGAAGTAAACTTCGCTCCAAAGACTATGGAAGCGTTTGAGCCTAAAGCTCGGGTTTATTAGAAAAAACATCAGCCAGGGCATAATTTTTAAAATTTAAGGAATAAACAATGAAAGTAAGTGTTTATCGTTATAACCCCGATATAGACGAAGTGCCGGCAATGAGGGATGTTGAGGTGGAACTGCCAGAAGGCAAAGACTTGATGGTATTGGACGTTCTGCATTTAATGAAAGACGTGGATCCAACCTTGAGCTTTCGTCGCAGCTGCCGTGAAGGCGTTTGTGGTTCGGATGGTATTAATATGAATGGCAAAAATGGCTTAGCCTGCATTACTCCAGTCTCTGAGGTGGTGAAGCGTAATAAATTAGTGCTGCGCCCATTGCCTGGTCTACCTGTTGTGCGTGACCTAGTTGTAGACATGACTCAGTTCTACGATCAATACGCGAAAGTCCAGCCTTATCTAATGAATAAAGAGCCAGCGCCTTCTAGGGAGCGCTTGCAAACTCCAGAAGACAGAGAAAAGCTAGATGGGCTATACGAGTGTATTCTGTGCGCCTGCTGCTCTACCTCATGCCCTTCGTTTTGGTGGAACCCGGATAAGTTCATTGGTCCTGCTGGGCTTTTACAGGCTTATCGCTTTTTGGCTGATACTCGAGATACAGCTACTGAAGAACGTTTGGCGAATTTGAATGATCCTTTTAGTGTTTTTAGGTGTCGTGGGATAATGAATTGCGTAAGTGTCTGCCCTAAAGGATTAAATCCAACTAGGGCGATTGGTAAGATACGCACAATGCTGATGCAGCAAGCCACCTAGAAGTAAGCGGATGGAAGGGGCGCTTGGCTCCAATAACTTAGTCATCTATTCTGAGGGGTGGCAGTGTGGCATGCTGAGGCTTTATAAATTCGCTTTTGCAGTCGGGGTAGGTAGAATCTCGAGGAGCGATGGAAGTCTTGCGACACACTATGGCACCTATCTAAGGTGCAGAAGAGGAAGAAATTGACCGAAGGATTCATGCAACGCATGTTGCGAAGTTCACATTTAGGTGGACAAAATGCGGCCTACATCGAAGGCCTGTACGAAAACTATCTTGAAGATCCAAACTCGGTACCAGAGATGTGGCGTAGCTATTTTGACACGTTACCGATGCTCGATGGCACGATTGGCCCGGATACCCCGCATTCAACAGTGGTTCAGCATTTCGAGCGATTAGGTCGTAATAGGCTTAAAGCCCGCCCAGAAAAAGTCTCCACGCAAATTTCCAACGAACATGAAACACGCCAGATGCGTGTGCAAGATCTTATTGCCGCTTACCGTCACCGCGGGCACAAAAAAGCCAATATAGATCCATTGGGTATGATGGAGCGTCCGCCCGCGCCGATGCTTGAATTAAGCTACCACCATCTTTCGCCAGCTCACCTAGATGAAATTTATCAAACAGGATCGTTTCACTATGGTGATGGCAGCGCTAAGTTGCGTGACTTAGTCGACGCACTAGAGCAAACGTACTGCGGCTCTATTGGCGCGGAATATATGCACATTGTCGATGCTGCAGAGCAACTCTGGGTGCAGCAGCGCCTAGAAAGTGGTCGCGGACATTCTAACTTTGACTCTTCGCAAAAGCATCGTATTTTAGAGAGACTTGTAGCGGCAGAAGGGTTAGAGAAGTATCTGCATAGACGTTATCCGGGCACTAAGCGATTTGGTCTAGAAGGCGGCGAAAGCCTTATCCCAATGCTGCATGAGTTATTGCAGCGTTTGGGAGGACATGGAGTTTTAGAGTCTGTAATTGCTATGGCCCACCGCGGACGTTTAAATGTGTTGGTCAATGTTCTGGGTAAAAATCCAGGCGAGCTTTTTGACGAATTTGATGGCCGTGTACAAAGTGATCATGGTTCAGGTGATGTTAAATACCACCAAGGGTTCTCTTCCAACGTAATGACACCAGGTGGTGAAATGCACTTGGCCCTCGCGTTTAACCCCTCTCATTTAGAAATCGCCAACCCTGTAGTCGAGGGCTCAGTGCGCGCCCGCCAAGATCGGCGTCGCGACTATGAAGGTGATTCTGTAGTGCCTATCATTATCCATGGTGATGCGGCGTTTGCCGGCCAAGGTGTGGTTATGGAGACATTCCAAATGTCGCAGACTCGCGGGTTCAAGACTGGTGGCAGCGTACATATAATCGTTAATAATCAAATCGGTTTTACAACCCACAGACAAATTGATGCTCGTTCAACAGAGTATTGTACCGAAGTAGCAAAAATGGTGCAGGCGCCTATTCTGCACGTTAATGGAGACGATCCAGAAGCGGTTATATTTGCGACTCAGTTGGCCGCCGATTACCGTATGGAATTCCGTAAGGATGTGGTCATTGATCTTATTTGCTATCGCCGTAGAGGCCATAATGAAGCTGAAGAGCCAATGAAAACGCAACCGATGATGTATCAAAAGATACGAATGCACAAAACCGTTTGCAGCATTTACGGTGAAAAGATGGTCGAAGATGCGGTTGTCGATCAAAATGAAATTGATACCATGACCGAAGGATACAGAGACACACTAGAGGGCGGCAAGAGTGTTGCTTTGAGTTTGGTTCAAGAGCCTGACGGCAAATCTTTTGTTAACTGGAATCCTTATCTCGGATTTGACTGGGATGCGCCAGCGGATACAACAGTTGCTGTCAGCGCTTTTCAAGAAACCATGCATAAGATGGAAAATTTGCCAGACGGTTTTGTTGTGCACCGACAGATTAGCAAGATTATGGAAGATCGTCATCGTATGGCTGCCGGCGCAATGCCAGTCAACTGGGGCATGGCAGAAGTTATGGCGTACGCTACGCTAGTTGAAGAAGGTTATCCTGTAAGGCTAACGGGACAGGACGTAGGTGTGGGAACCTTCTCCCATCGCCATGCTGCTTTGTTCAACCAAAAAGACGGTAAGCGTATTATTCCGCTGAACCTTTTGCGTGAAGACGTTACTTTTGACCTTTACGACTCACTGCTCTCTGAAGAGGCGGTACTAGCATTTGAGTATGGCTACGCCACCACAGCGCCTAATACTCTTGTTGTTTGGGAAGCGCAGTTTGGCGATTTTGCTAATGGTGCTCAGGTTGTAATTGATCAATTTATTAGCTCTGGTGAGACCAAGTGGGCACGCTTGTGTGGCCTAACAATGCTTCTTCCTCATGGGATGGAAGGCGCTGGGCCAGAGCACTCCTCAGCAAGGTTAGAGCGCTTTTTGCAGATGTGCGCCGAGCACAATATGCAAATTTGCGTGCCGTCTACCCCAGCGCAAGTGTTCCATATGCTGCGCCGTCAAGCGATTAGACCCACACGTAAACCTCTAATCGCTATGACGCCAAAGAGTTTGTTGCGACACAAGCTTGCCGTTTCTAGCTTGGAAGATCTGTGTGGTGGAACATTCCAAAATGTCATCGGCGAAACTGCGGATCTTGATGGTAAGAAGATAGACCGTTTGGTTTTATGCAGTGGCAAGGTTTACTACGACTTGATTGAAGCGCGCGAAGAGGCAGGCCTTGAGAACGTAGCCCTAGTTCGTATCGAGCAACTTTATCCGTTTCCGCAAAAGGCCTTTGCCGAGGAATTTGATCGGTATAGCAATTTAGATCGAGTTGTGTGGTGCCAAGAAGAGCCAATGAATCAGGGAGCTTGGTATGCTATCCAACACCATCTGCGACGAGTTTTGAAACGAGATGCGCCTGCATTATCTCTGCAATATGCCGGACGCACTGCGTTTGCGGCACCTGCGGTGGGCTACGCTAGCGTTCATATTGAACAACAACAAAAATTAGTGCAGTCAGCTTTAGTTGGCGAAACTTCAGACGACGAGGACAGTGGGAAGTAATTATGGAAATCAAAGCACCGACATTTCCGGAATCCATTGCCGATGGCAGTGTGGCTCAGTGGCATCATCAACCTGGCGCATTTGTTGCCAGAGACGATCTGCTGGTAGATATAGAAACGGATAAAGTCGTGATAGAAGTTTATGCGCCTGAAGACGGCGTGTTAGAAGCGATTCTGAAGCCCGAAGGCGAAACCGTGCTTTCGGAAGAAGTTATCGCAACGTTTCAGCCAGGTAATCAAGATACGGGCGCGGCCGCTGCTGCAATTGTCACGCAAGACAGTGATGCAGATCCAGGTGATCAATTTGCCAGCCCTGCTGCAAAAAAGATGGCGTCTGAATCCAATATTGATATCAATGCGATCACCGGCACTGGTCGCGATGGCAGAATTACGAAGGAAGACGTTGCTCAAGCAATAGCCAAACCTATTAATCCAGAAAAGGCGAGTGCGCCGGTCCGTAGTCCAGCACCGCCAAGTCCGGCGGTCGCGAGTCCTGTGCCCGCTGGGATGGCAGGGCTTGACGAAGATACTTTAGCCGGTGAGCGGGTAGAGCGCCGCGTACCTATGACTCGACTGCGAGCAAGTGTCGCTAAGCGTTTAGTTGAAGCCCAGCAAAATGCCGCGATGTTGACTACATTCAACGAAGTGGACATGGGGCCAATTATGACCCTGCGAAAGAAATATCAAGCAGAATTTCAGGCCGCCCATAACGACACTAGACTTGGTTTTATGTCGTTTTTTGTGCGCGCTGCAACAGAAGCTTTAAAGCGTTTTCCTTCGGTCAATGCCAGCATTGATGGTAGCGATATTGTCTATCACGGCTACTACGATATTGGCGTCGCAGTGTCGACAGACAGGGGCTTAGTAGTGCCAGTAGTCAGAGACACTGACGCGTTAAGCCTGGCGCAGATTGAAGATCAGATTGCTGCATATGGCAGCAAAGCCCGGGCTGGTAAACTTGGCTTGGAAGATATGGCCGGCGGTACATTTACCATTACTAATGGTGGGATTTTCGGGTCCATGTTGTCTACGCCTATTCTCAATGCGCCCCAGACAGGCGTATTGGGTATGCATAACATTCAGGATCGTGCGGTAGTTGTCGATGGCGAAATTGTCATAAGACCGATGATGTACTTGGCGCTTTCTTACGATCATCGTCTGATAGACGGTAGAGAAGCCGTACAGTTTTTGGTGGCGATTAAGGGTATGTTGGAAGATCCAGCACGCATACTTCTGGAGCTTTAATATGAGTGATACTTACGACGTTGTAGTTATTGGTGGTGGCCCTGCCGGCTATCACGCAGCAATTCGAGCAGCCCAGCTTGGCATGAAGACCGCTTGTATCAATAAGATGATCAATAAGCATGATCAACCGGTACTGGGTGGCACCTGTTTGAACTGGGGCTGTATTCCGTCTAAAGCATTACTTGATGCCTCGCATAAGTTGCACGAGGCCCAGCATCAGTTTGCTGACCTAGGTATTAAGGTCTCTTCGGTTACTGCTGATGTGCCAAAAATGATTGCGCGCAAAGATGATGTGGTTGCCGGTTTGACCGGTGGCGTTGCATCTTTATTTAAAGGTAACGGTGTTACTTCACTGGAAGGTTCGGGTCGCTTATACGGCAACTGCCAGGTAGGTTTTACGCCTCATGGCGGCAAAGAACAGATGCTTCAGGCAACAAATATAATTTTGGCGCCAGGTTCAGTGCCTGTAGATATTCCACCGGCACCTATGACTGACGATCTAATTGTCGATTCAACTGGTGCGCTAGAATTCACTACGGTGCCCAAGCGCTTGGGGGTTATTGGCGCCGGTGTCATTGGTTTAGAACTCGGTAGTGTTTGGAATCGGTTAGGCTCTGAAACTGTAGTGTTAGAAGCCATGGAAGAGTTTTTGCCTATGGCTGATAGCCGGGTAAGTAGAGACGCTTTGCGTATTTTTAAGAAGCAAGGTTTAGATATTCGCTTGGGTGCTCGGGTAACGGCTACCGAGGTTAAAGGCTCTGGAAAAAAGAAATTTGTTGCTGTTACTTTCCAAGATAAAGATGGTGAACATGTCGCTGAATTTGATCGCCTGATCGTTGCTGTTGGGCGGCGTCCGTATACCGAAGGTTTGTTGGCGCCAGACTCTGGCGTAAATCTAGATGAGCGCGGTTTCCTTTATGTGAATGATTTGTGCGCAACTGACGCACCTAATGTGTATGCGGTAGGGGACGTCGTGCGCGGCCCCATGTTGGCCCACAAAGGGATGGAAGAGGGGATTATGGTGGCCGAGCGTATCGCTGGGCGCAAGCCAATGGTTAATTACGAAACAGTGCCAAGTGTCATTTACACGCACCCAGAAATTGCATGGGTGGGTAAGACTGAGCAGCAGCTAAAGGCGAACGGTGAAGATTTTAGGGTGGGTATGTTTCCATTCGTAGCTAACGGTCGCGCGCTTGCCGCCAACGACAACGATGGTATGGTCAAAGTCATTGCTGACGCTAAGACAGATCGCATTTTAGGCGTTCATGTATTGGGTGCGCAAGCATCTGAATTGATAGCGCAAGCGGTGATTAGTATGGAGTTTAGTGCCTCAGCGGAGGATCTGGGATTGATTATGTTTGCTCACCCGACATTATCTGAAGGGCTGCATGAGGCAGCTCTTGGGGCCGCCGGACATGCTATTCACATGATCAATAAACCGAGTCGCGGAAAGAATTAGGCGTTAGCTGATCAAACGCCAAAAAGAGCAGTGGGTCGGAAAGTAAGATGCCATCGCGTTTTTGAAAGCTTACGAAAGCGCGTTTAGGCCAAAGTTCAGACAAGACCACAACAGTTTTAGAAAATAGTTTTGAAAGAAATTGTTTAAATAGAAAAAGTAGTCCGAAAGGCTGTAGAGGGAAGTTTAGCGCAGTGAAAGTTGCGTTGTACGTAGTTAATATTCACAACGCTCTGATGAGCGAAAACTAAGGGAGGAATGTCTCGCCCATGAATTTACATGAGTACCAGGCCAAAGGCCTATTTGCCGAATACGGATTGCCCGTTTCAGAAGGGTATGCAGTAGATACTGCAGACGAAGCAGTGGCTGCAGCAGAAAAAATTGGCGGTAGCCGCTGGGTCGTAAAAGTTCAAGTACACGCGGGTGGACGAGGTAAAGCCGGGGGTGTCAAAGTAGTCGATTCCTTAGATGACATTCGTGCATTTGCCGACAAGTGGGTGGGTAAAAACCTAGTTACTATTCAGACGGATGAAAACGGTCAACCCGTGAGTAAGATCTACGTTGAAAGCTGCACTGATATTGAGCGAGAGCTCTATTTGAGCGCAGTAATTGACCGTGGCAGTCGTCGCGTAGTCTTTATGGCTTCAACAGAGGGCGGTGTTGAAATTGAGACCGTTGCTGAAGAAACACCAGAGAAAATACTTCGTGCAACCATAGACCCTTTTGTCGGTGCGCAGCCTTACCAAGGCCGTGAACTGGCGTTTAAGCTGGGTTTGGAAGGTGCACAAATCAGACAATTCGCTGACTTGTTTATGGGTTTGGCTAAGTTGTTTGAAGAATCAGATTGCTCGTTACTCGAGAT
>MDTF01011187.1_pt1 | contig 10011 bp, 11 predicted proteins | sample 811191 | NCBI WGS metagenome assembly MDTF01 (sample SAMN05326649, study PRJNA326480) | marine metagenome | isolation source: seawater | place: Southern Ocean | collected 2011 | reverse complement strand
CTCCGGGAGAAGCAGCGGCTCCAGAAGCTCCAGCAGAAGCAGCGGCTCCAGAAGCTCCAGCAGAAGCAGCGGCTCCAGAAGCTCCAGCAGAAAAAAAAGAAGATAAATAGAGAAATTTATTTTGTCTTCTAGGGAATTAGAAGAAATTGTTGTGATGGGTAAAGTATTAGTTCCATATGGTATTAATGGATGGGTAAAAGTTTATTCTTTTACAGAAAAATTAGAATCTTTTTTGACATATAAAAAGTTATTTCTGTCTAAAGATCAAAAAAATTGGCTAGAAATAAAGGTTAAAGATATTAAAGTGCATGGTAAGTCGATTATTGCAAAGTTCTCAGAAATTGCTGATCGTACTCAAGCAGATAATTATAGAAATTATTTAATTGGGGTACCTAAAGATTGTTTGCCACAATTAAATGAAGACGAATATTATTGGAATGACCTTATAGGTTTTGAAGTGTTAAATCTACAAAATTTTTCTTTTGGCTTGGTTGACACATATATTGAAACTGGTGCAAATGATGTAATAGTTGTAAAAGGTGATAGGGAAAGATTAATTCCATATACATCAATGACGGTATTAAAAGTAGATACCATAAAGGATAAAATAATTGTGGATTGGGATGAAGATTTCTAAAGCTATATTAACTTTTGATATTGTAACTTTAATGCCAGAAATGTTTTCGGCAATAAGTAATTATGGAATAACTGGAAGAGCATTTAAGGAAAATATTGTTAATCTGAATTTATTGAACCCAAGAGAATTCTCAACGGATTTTCATAATACAATAGATGATAAAACTTATGGTGGGGGCCCAGGGATGCTTATGATGGCCGATCCTTTGGTAGAATCAATTGAAGCATCTAAGAAGAGGCAAAGTAAGTTAGGGATAAAGAATAGTAAAGTTATTCATATGACCCCTAGAGGAAAATTACTAAGTCATAATGAAGTTAAAAGATTGTTAGGCTGTGAAGGACTTGTGATAATTTCGAGTAGATATGAAGGTATTGACGAGAGAGTTAATGATTGGATTGATGAAGAAATCTCAATTGGAGATTATGTGTTAAGCGGTGGGGAATTACCTGCTATGACAATGATGGATTGTCTAATTAGACAATTACCTGGGGTATTAAATGACGATGAATCGGCAACACAAGATTCTTTTGTTAATGGTCTTTTAGACCATTCTCATTTTACTCGGCCTGAAGTTTATAAAAAAATGAAGGTACCTGAAGTTTTATTGTCAGGAAATCATGAAAAAATTAGGTTGTGGCGACTAAAGGAATCGCTAAAGCTGACTTTGAAAAAGCGTCCAGATTTATTGGCTCAAAAGTTGTTGACAAAAGAGGAGACTCGGCTGCTTGAAGAAATTCAGACTGAGCAGGAACAAGGCTCTATATAATTTAAAAGGAACAGAAATCATGGCAAATATTATTGAAACATTAGAACAAGAAGAAATAGCACGTTTAGGGAAAAAAATTCCAAAATTTTCACCGGGAGATTCGGTAATAGTAGGTGTTAATGTTGTTGAGGGAACAAGAAAGAGAGTTCAAGTCTTTGAAGGGGTTGTTATTTCTAGAAGAAATAGAGGATTAAATTCATCATTTATTGTTCGTAAAATTTCTTCAGGTGAGGGAATTGAGAGAACTTTTCAGCTCCATTCTCCACAAATTGAAAGTATTGAAGTTAAGAGTCGCGGCGATGTTCGCAGAGCTAAATTATTTTATTTACGTGAACGATCAGGAAAATCTGCAAGAATTAAAGAGCGTTTAAAAGTACGTGATAGTGATAATGAGTTCGAAGAGATACCAGATATGTTAATTGAGGAAGCTCCAGCAGAAGCTCCAGCAGAAGCTCCAGCAGAAGCAGCAGCAGGGGAAGCAGCAGCAGGGGAAGCAGCAGCAGGGGAGGCAGCAGTAGCTCCAGCAGCTCCAAAAGAAGAATCAGGCGAAAAACCTGTTCAATAAAATCTTTAAACATAAAAAAGCCTCATAATTTGGGGCTTTTTTTATTTCATCAATAAAAAATTTAATAAAAGATGAGCGAATAGCTTTAGAATAAAAGCAATGAACAGTGAATCTAAAGATATGCCGAAAAATAATTACATAGAAAATAAAATTATTGATGTGTTTATCGATCATTTATGGTTAGAAGATGGCCTATCTAAAAATACATTAAATAGCTATCGATTTGATTTAGAATTATTTACAGAATGGCTAACTAAAATCTTAAAAAAAAATATATTAGATGTGACAAAGTCTGATATTCAGCAGTATCTTTCATATAAATTCCCTACATCTAAATCACGGAGTATTTCAAGATTACTTGCAACACTTAGACGATTATTTAGATATTTATTAAGAGAAAATAAAATAAAGATTGATCCCACTCTGGAGATACTAAGCCCAAAGATTCCAAAATCACTACCAAAAAGTTTAAGCGAAGAAGAGGTTGAATTACTTTTAAATTCTCCTAATGTTAAAACTATTTCTGGATTAAGAGATAAAGCAATGCTCGAATTATTATATGCTTGTGGCCTTCGCGTTTCTGAATTAGTCAATATACTTCTAACTGAGTTAAGCATAACTGATGGGGTTATAAGAATTACAGGCAAAGGGAGTAAGACTAGATTAGTGCCTATGGGTGAAGAAGCAGCAGATTGGATAAAAAAATATATTGATGAGAGTAGAAATGTCTTTTTAAACAAAAAGACATCTAAATATCTCTTTATTACAATTCGCGGAAGTGCAATGACAAGGCAGGCATTTTGGTATTTAATAAAAAGATATTCAATTATTGCTCAAATAAAAAAACCAATATCACCTCATATATTAAGACATGCTTTTGCAACACACTTGATTAATCATGGAGCGGATATAAGGGTCGTACAAATGCTTCTTGGCCATAGTGACATTTCAACGACACAAATTTACACCCATGTAGCAAGAGAAAGATTAAAAAAAATTCACGAATCCCATCACCCAAGAGGCTAGACTTATCTCTCTAAAATAATACCAACAAAATCTGTATCAGGAAGAATCTTTTGTTTTGATATTTTTAATATAATTTTTTCAAAGTGAAATTTTTCTTTTAAACGGCCAATAATATCCTCACCAAAATCTTCGAGGAGATGATGTTCGTGTTTCAAGGCAATTATTTTTATTTCAGATTCAATCATGGCATAGTCAATTGTTTTAGAAATATCATTTGAATCAAAGATTTGACTTCCTTTTAGCTGGATATCGACATCAATTATAAGCTGTTGGGAAATAGCTCTTTCCCAATCAGGCACACCAATTTTGGTAATTAATTTAAGGCCATGCAGAAAAATATTATTTGTCATGAAGAATTTATTGTTTTTCAAATATAATACCTACTATGATAAATCAAATTTTCTTTATTTCTAGTGCTTATTTAATTGGATCACTATCTTTTGGGATAATTGTTAGTAGGTTTTTTAATCTTTCTGATCCAAGAACTATCGGATCAAAAAATCCTGGAGCTACAAATGTTTTAAGAACAGGGAATACGCTCGCTGCAATTTTGACATTATTAGGAGATATCCTTAAAGCTACTGTTGTTGTGCAGATTTCAATACTTATTAGTTTAAACGACTTAGAGACAATGCAAGTTTGTTTGGCAGTTTTGATTGGACATACTTACCCAATTTACTATAAATTTAAGGGGGGTAAGGGGGTTGCAACTGCTCTTGGTATTTTACTAGGGACTAATTGGATAATAGCATTAGGTGTAATTTTTATTTGGGTAATTATTTTTTCTATATGGCGATATTCTTCGTTGGCGGCCATTATTGCCTCTTTATCTGTCCCAATTATTAGTTATTTCTTAAATGACACATCGTATACATTACTTACGAATATATTAATAACTGCTTTAATTCTTCTCAACCATCAAGCAAATATTAAGAACTTAATTAAGGGTGTCGAGCCAAGCTTTAGAAAGTAGACTCAATCTCTGATAATTTCCATCTTGGCTGCACAGAAAATTTATAATCATTTTTGGAGGATAGGTGAGCTCTAAGAGCTCCTGCTAGTGCAATCATAGCTCCATTATCAGTACAAAATTCTAGTTTGGGAAAATAGGCTCTGAAATTTTCACTTTTAGATTGAAGTATCAACTTCTCTCTTAATTTTTTATTTGCTCCAACCCCTCCTGAAATCACAATATTTTTATAGGAAGTTTGTTTTAGAGCCTGAATAGATTTTTTTACTAACACGTCTGTAATAGCTTCTTGAAAAGCAAAAGCAATGTTTGCCTTAACTTCGTGTGTTAGTTTTGGTTGTTTTTTAACTAAAGTTAAAACTGCAGTCTTAAGCCCGCTAAAACTAAAATCTAATCCATGAGTATGAAATAGGGGTCTAGGAAGGTCAAATTGAGCAATACCTTTATTAGCTAATTCTGATAATGCAGCACCGCCAGGATAGCCTAAACCAAGTAGCTTCGCAGTTTTATCAAAAGCTTCACCTGCTGCGTCGTCCAAGGTGTCGCCCAATATGTCATATTGACCAATACCTTTTACGTCTATCAATTGAGTGTGCCCCCCCGATACTAAAAGAGCTATAAAAGGAAAAGAGGGTTTTTCGTCTTCAAGCATTGGAGCTAATAAATGGCCTTCAAGATGATGAACTGGTATAGAAGGTATATTTAGTGAATATGCTAAGGCTTCAGCTAATGAACTCCCAACTAAAAGAGCACCAGATAAGCCCGGCCCTGCAGTGTATGCAATCGAGTCAATTAAATTAATCGAAATAGAATTATCTTTGAGCAATTGATCAATAAGTGGAATTATATATTTGATATGATCACGAGAAGCAAGCTCAGGAACCACTCCGCCATAAAAAGAGTGAAGCTCAATTTGAGAGTGTAAAGTATGCCCCAAGAGCCCTTTTTCTGAGTCATAGAGAGCAATTCCTGTTTCGTCACATGAGCTTTCAATTCCAAGAACCAGCATTTAAATAGTATTTTTATTTATATTGGTTGAAAAAAATGAATATTAGCATTAAAATGTCAACCTTTCTAAGATTAGTAAAATTATTTATTAATTCATAGAGTCAAACTTTAAAGAGATTATTAATGTCAACAGTAAAAGTAAAAGAAAACGAACCATTTGATGTCGCACTAAGGCGATTCAAAAGACTTGTTGAGAAAACAGGATTGTTGAATGATTTACGTGCTAGAGAGTTTTATGAAAAGCCAACTTGGGAACGTAAAAGAAAAGCTGCAGCAGCTGTTAAGAGACAATATCGACGCCTAAGAAATCAAATGCTACCCCCAAAACTTTTCTAAGTTAAAAGTGTCGTTAAAGATTCAAATTACTGATGACATGAAATCCGCAATGCGTAGTAAAGATTCCCTCCGTCTCGGAACTATTAGGCTTCTTTTAGCCGCAATCAAACAAAAAGAAGTTGATGAGCGAATTGAACTTGTTGATGCAGATATTGTTTCAATAATTGATAAGATGTTAAAGCAACGACGGGATTCTATTAGTGCATTTAGTAAAGCAGACCGTAAAGATTTAGTTGAAAAAGAAGAGTTTGAGCTAAAAGTGCTTCAAGATTATATGCCACAGCAATTAACAGAACAAGAAGTTGAAAAAGCTATAGTTGATGCAATTGAGAGTGCTGGGGCTAATTCAATGAAAGATATGGGTGCCATAATGAATATTCTCAAACCCAAACTTGCTGGTAAAACTAATATGGCTGATGTGTCACAAAATATAAAATCAAAACTTACGTAACTTTTTTATACTTTAAGTAAAAATTCTGCTTGTTCTTTTAGATATTAAGATAAAATCTTAATATGGCTTTACCTGACTCCTTTGCGCAAGAATTACTCAATAGAATTGATGTAGTAGACATCATTGATAAAAGAGTACAGTTAAAAAAACGAGGTTCAAATTTTATAGCTTGTTGCCCTTTTCATGATGAAAAAACACCTTCATTTACTGTAAGCCCATCTAAACAGTTTTATCATTGTTTCGGTTGTAGCGCGAGTGGCGATGCTATTCAATTTCTAATTGAATATGAAGGGCTAACATTTATTGATTCCATTACTGAACTTGCTAACTCCATTGGCTTAACGGTTCCAAATGAAGCGCCTCAAAAGATTGAAAAAAGTAATGAAAATGCAAAGTTAGAGGAAGTAATAAAAATTGCAAGTATCTTTTATCAAAAACAACTAAGAGAGTCAGCAAAAGCAATAAGCTATTTAAAGTCAAGAGGGTTAACTGGTGAAATAGCTAAAGAATTTGAAATTGGCTTTGCACCTGAAGGATGGCAAAATTTAAAAATACCCTTCAAGAAATATGAGGATGAAATTCTTGTAAAAGCTGGCCTAGTCGTCAAAAATGATAAAGGAAAATACTACGATCGTTTTAGAGAACGAATCATATTTCCTATTTATAATGATAAGGGCAAGATAATTGGGTTTGGAGGCAGGGTGATCAACCCAGAAGATACACCTAAATATTACAACTCTCCCGAGACACCTTTATTTCAAAAAAGTTATGAGCTTTATGGTTTATTAGCATCACGAAAATCTATTCGAGAAAAAGGTTATGTTTTAGTAGTTGAGGGGTATATGGATGTAGTAGGGCTTGCCCAAAAAGGAATCAAAAATGTTGTGGCAACCCTAGGAACAGCAACAACAGCTTTTCATATTAAGAAATTATTACGATACACTGAACAAATAATTTTTTGTTTTGATGGGGACGATGCTGGCCGAACTGCGTCATGGAGAGCAATGAATAATGCATTAATTTCGGTTACAGACGCAACGCAATTAAAATTTTTATTTTTACCAGATGGCTATGATCCAGATTCCTTTGTAAAAGAGAATTCCTCTAAAGATTTTGAGATGTTAGCAAACAATGCAACCCCATTAACTGAATATATAATTAAATACTTAACCAAAGATAATGATCTCGTAAACTCAGAAGAAAAAGTTAAGTTTTTAAATGATATTAAGCCAATTTTTGAACAAATAAATGCTTCAAAATTATTATTATTATTTAAAAAAAGAATCGCAGAAATGATTAATCTAGATATGAATGAGATCGACCAAGTATTAGAAATAAAAAAAACTTATATAAAAGAAAGCGGTAGAAAAGTGCCGAATCGACTTCCTATAAGCCCTATAAGAAAGTTTTGTCTTTTGCTTATTTTAAGGCCAGATTTAATAAAACAAGAGGATTCAAGATATTTTACTTCGGATAAGATAGATGACAAGTTGGTATTAGCCATAATTGAAATGACAAATAAAGGGGGCCAGAATAATTCAGCAGCAATTATTCATTTTTTAGCAAGCCGATTTGATGCTGACTTAATTAAGCAAGTTCATACACAACTTACAACATTTGATGATGAGATGGAAATGCAAGATGAAGTAAACGCATTAAGGACAAGCATCATAAAACGTCATTATCTGGCGACAAATAAAAGCAAGCTGAATGAAGCTACAAATAAAAGCTTAGCTTCACTTTCAGAAGAAGAAAGAGAATTTCTAAAAAATGTAGGTAAATTATAAGCAATTGATTTTTAATGCTTTTATAAGAGTAATTAAAAAATTAAATTGATTTAAAATTGATACTCTGGTAAAATCCTTTTTCCAAAAAATGAAATTTTGACCATTAAAATTCAGTCTCATTTGCAATTAATAAGAGGTAGCCATGGCAAGACCTAAAAAAAATCCAGAAGATAAAAAAACCAAACGCGTCACAAGAGTTAAAAAACTTAAAGACCTGTATCTTAAAGATGCAGCAAACAATCCTGAAGAAGCTGAAAACAGAAGAATGCAATTAAAGGCATTAATCATCCTAGGAAAAGAAAGGGGATATTTAACATACGCAGAAGTTAATGATCATCTACCTGATGAAATTACTGAAAGTGACCAATTAGAAGGAATTATCGGCATTATCAATGATATGGGAATTTTGGTTTATGAGCGGGCTCCTGATGCAGAAGAATTATTAATGTCAGATATTCCAGCTCCTGTTACGGATGAAGAAGCTGCAGAAGAAGCAGAACAAGCTTTAGCAACTGTTGATTCTGAGTTTGGTAGAACAACTGACCCTGTCCGGATGTATATGCGAGAAATGGGAACAGTCGATTTATTGACTCGGGAAGGTGAGATTGTCATTGCAAAGCGCATTGAGGAAGGTTTAAGAGGTATGGTTCAAGCAATTTCAGCATGTCCAGGAATTATTGATGATTTAATGACAATTGCTGCGAAAGTTAAAAAAGCTGAAATAGGTGTTGATGAATTTATTGATGGCTTGATAGATATGGAAGCAGAGAAAGAATTAGCAAAAGTGGAGGCTGCATTAGAATTTGAAGCTTCAGGTGCTGAGGCTTCAGAAGAAGAAGATGAGAATGATACAGGGAAGGCAAGCGGAATGTCTCCTGAAGATTTGGCTAAATTGACAGTAGAGGTATTAAGACGATTTGGTGTGATTAAAAAAGCACATAATAAATTAGCTAATTTGCGCACTAAGGGCAAATGGATGGAAGACAGTGAGTATCTTAAAAATCAAGAATATATTCTTAAAGAACTTATTAATTTTAGGTTTTCTTCAAAATTTATTGAATTATTATGTGATAAAGTCAGAATATTTATTGCCCAGATTAGGGGCCATGAAAGAAAGGTAATGGAATTTTGTGTTGAAAATTCTAAAATGCCAAGAGCAAATTTTGTTAAAAGCTTTCCTGGAAATGAAACAAATTTAAAATGGCTTAAAGAGCAAATGAAAGCAGATAAACCATATGTTGTTGAATTAGAGAAGAGAAAGCATGACATCATTGATCAGCAACAGAAATTAATTGAATTAGAAGAAGAGAGTGGTATTCCTATTATTAACTTTAAAGAGATTAATAGGCAGATGACTTCAGGGGAATTCAGAGCAAAAAAAGCAAAACGTGAAATGATAGAAGCAAATTTAAGACTGGTTATATCTATTGCAAAAAAATATACTAATCGTGGATTGCAGTTTTTAGACTTAATTCAAGAAGGCAATATTGGGCTCATGAAAGCTGTAGATAAGTTTGAATATCGTCGAGGATATAAATTCTCAACTTATGCAACATGGTGGATTCGTCAAGCAATCACTCGCTCAATCGCGGACCAAGCAAGAACAATAAGAATCCCAGTTCATATGATTGAAACTATAAATAAAATGAACCGAATTTCAAGGCAAATTTTACAATCGACTGGACAAGAGCCAGAGCCATCAGAATTAGCAGAGAAAATGGAAATGCCAGAAGAAAAAATTAGGAAAATATTAAAAATATCTAAAGAGCCAATTTCAATGGAAACTCCAATTGGAGATGATGATGACTCACATCTAGGTGATTTCATAGAGGATGTTGGAACGTTAACACCGGATGATGCAGCTGTATATGAAAGTTTAAGGAATGTAACATCTGAAATTCTAGAAGGTTTAACACCCCGTGAGGCAAAAGTTCTAAGAATGAGATTTGGTATAGAAATGAATACTGACCATACTCTTGAGGAAGTTGGAAAACAGTTTGATGTGACTCGAGAAAGAATACGACAAATTGAAGCAAAAGCCCTTAGAAAATTAAGGCATCCTACAAGATCTGAAAGACTGAAAAGCTTCTTAGAAACAAAGGAGTAAATAAAAAAGGGCTCATAGCTCAGTTGGTTAGAGCAGGGGACTCATAATCCCTTGGTCCCAGGTTCGAGTCCTGGTGGGCCCACCACTTATATAAAGGCTTTTAGAGAATACTTCCTCTAAAAGCCTTTTTTATTTCAACCTGAGACTAATATTTAAGTGAAAAACTAATTACTGTTCCACTTTTTATCTAAATGAATTTATTTAAAATCTTTTAACCTATAAATTATAGCTGACAGGTGACTACTTTTATCTAGCCCTGTGTCCCCAACTTCTTTGAGAACACCAGCCAAGCCATCAACTTTTTCATAAAGATTCGTTTTTTCAATAATACCTGGTATATCAGCTTCACCTCGCCATT
>MDTF01012859.1_pt1 | contig 10012 bp, 10 predicted proteins | sample 811191 | NCBI WGS metagenome assembly MDTF01 (sample SAMN05326649, study PRJNA326480) | marine metagenome | isolation source: seawater | place: Southern Ocean | collected 2011 | reverse complement strand
TTTTTTGACGAGTGAATCTGGGTTCGTTATGGTTAATTTATGTTGATAGTGTTGATTTAATGAATGTTGGGCAAGTAAAAAAACTTCTATAGTTTCAATCCAGATGCGCTACCAGGCTATGCTACACCCCGATTGATGTACTAATACAATAGATATTAATATTTTCAAAGCATAAAGATCATCTAATACAAGTTATTTTTATAAAAATCTGTTATATAAGAAATTATGATAATTAGTTGCAATTCTTGTAAAAAAAAATTTGATGTTGATTCTGATTTAATTCCTGATGATGGAAGACTATTAGAGTGCAGTAAGTGTAATAATGTTTGGTTTTATAAGAATGTAAAAAAAAAAGATGAGTCAACTGTTCCAATTAAAGAAATCAAAGAGCTTATTTATAATGATGTTGAAAAAAAAATTCCTAATTCTGATGTAATAATAAAAGACATTACAAATGAACTTAATCTAAAGCATGAAAAGTCAATTATAAATAAAACTGTATCTAGAAATGTTAAAAACCAAAAAATGAATTTATCTTTAGATCCAAGTAGTCAAAGTATACCTAGTGAAAAAGTAATTAAAGTTAAAAATAATTTTCTAAAATTAATTATACTTTTTATTATTACAATAATTGCTTTAATAATTTTAGCTGATACTTTAAAAAAACCAATAGGTTTTTTTATACCAAATATTGAATTAATTCTTTATAACCTGTATGAAACTTTAAAAGATATAATGTCATTTTTTAGTGATTTGTTTTAGAAAAAGATGATTAAAAAATTATCCCAACCTTTTAAATTGTTCTTTAAATTAGAGGCAGCTAGTGGTCTGATATTATTAATTGCTGCAATAATAGCTCTAATAATTAGTAATTCAAATTTTGGTGAGATATATTTTGATACATTGGAACGATATCTATTTATCGGCATAAATAATTTTGGTTTAAAGCTTTCCATACATCATTGGATAAACGATGCTCTAATGGCAATATTTTTCTTTTTTGTGACATTGGAAATTAAAAGAGAGTTTATTCAAGGTGAGTTGTCTGATTTCAAAAAAGCATTACTGCCAATTATAGGTGCTGTAGGAGGGATGTTGATCCCTGCTTTTTTTTATGTGATGATAAATTTAGATAATTCTGAAACATTAAACGGATGGGCTATTCCATCTGCTACTGATATTGCTTTTTCACTAGGTATACTTTCACTACTTGGATCTCGTGTTCCAATTTCTTTAAAGATTTTTTTAACAGCTCTAGCAATTATTGACGACCTTGGAGCAATATTAATTATAGCATTTTTTTATTCAGGAGATTTAAGCATCAATTATTTAAGTTTAATTTTGATTTCTTATATCTTTTTGTTAATATTAAATAGATATAAAGTTAAAAAATTCCTACCCTATTTAATAATTGGAATTTTTATGTGGTACTTTACATATAAATCTGGAATTCACGCAACAATAGCTGGTGTACTTTTAGCCTCAACAATACCACACAGACAAAAAAATAAAGACTTCTCACTTCTAATAAAAATCGAACATATAATTAGTCCATATGTTGCATTTATGATAATGCCTTTATTTGCATTTGCAAATGCAGGTGTTTCTTTAAGTGGTCTCTCATTGTCATCATTAATGCTTCCTGTTCCTTTAGGAATACTTGTTGGTTTGTTCTTTGGTAAACAATTGGGAGTTATGTTATTTTCATATATTTCGGTTAAACTAAAAATTGCACAAATGCCTGACAACTCAACTTGGTTAAGTCTATATGGCGTATCAATCTTAACAGGAATTGGTTTTACAATGAGTTTATTTGTTGGAAATCTTGCTTTTGCTGATAATACTCAATATATAGATGGTGTCAAAATTGGCGTTTTAGCTGGGTCTCTTCTATCAACATTATTTGGATATTTTTTATTGCTTCTTACGTCTAAAAAATAATTATGGTTAAAAAAAATTCATTAATAGTTTATATAATACTAATTATGTTTTCATTCTTTGAAAAAGTAGAAGCTAAATACGAGCAAATATTCTTTGATTTAAGTATTAAAGGTATTACGGGAGAAAAAATTAATTTTAATCAATATAAGAATAAAACTATCTTACTAGTTAATGTAGCGAGTAAATGTGGTTTTACAAAACAGTATACGGGCTTACAAATTCTTTATGAAAAATACCGCGATAGTGGACTTATTGTAATAGGAATACCTTCTAATCAATTTGGTGGTCAAGAACCAGGCACTAACGCTGAAATTAAAAATTTTTGTGAAACAAATTTTAATATTACATTTCCAATAACTGAAAAGGTTGATGTAAAAGGTAAAAATGCCCACTCAATTTATAAGTGGGCACAATTTAATCATGGTAAATCAACAGTACCAAAATGGAATTTTCATAAAATTTTAATCAATAAAAACGGGAAAATTCAAAATACATATAATTCATTTACAGATCCAATGTCTAAAAAAATTATTAGTGAAATTGAATTAATATTATAAATTTATAACCATTCCATCAAATGCAGGGATTATATTTTTGGGTAAAGTCCTCTTTAAAATTTGATAGTCTAAATCAGTGTGCATATTTGTTAAAATTGTATTTTTAGGTTTAATAATTTTAACTAAATTTAAAACTTGATCTAAATTAAAATGAGTTGAGTGATCTTTATACCATAAACAATCTACTATTAAATAATCTAAATTTTTGAATGAATTTAAATTTTTCTTATAGATTAAACTAATGTCACTAGCATAGGCCAATTTTTTATTAATTATATAACAAATACTATCAATGCTGCCGTGTTTAACGGGTATAGAATTAATTACAATTTTTTTGTTATTATTTTTAAAAATATGTTTTTTTTTAAGAACATTTAAATTTAATGTAGATGGATAAATTGATGTAGATTTAAAACAATATCTGAATGTCGCGTTTAAATATCTTGATGTTATTTTATCTGCATAAACTGGTATAGGTTTTTTGTTTTTTATAAAAAAAGGTCTTAACTCATTAATACCATGAGTTTGATCAGCATGTAAATGTGTGTAGAAAACTTTATTAATAGATTTAATTTTATTAGATAAAAGTTGTTGTCTTAAATCAGGTGAAGTATCTATAAGAATATTTTGATCATCAAATTTAATTAAGGCAGAACATCTACTTCTATAATTTTTCTTATTTTTTAAATCACAGTTACCTGAATATCCGTCAGCTCTTGGTACACCCATTGAATAACCACATCCAAGAATAATAAATTTAATACTCATTTATTTGGTGGAAAATAGTTTGTTAAAGTTATTGGTTGTTAAATCAATTATTTCTTTAGAAGTTATATTTTTAAGCAAAGCAAGTTTTTCAATTGTATATTTGATAAAACTGGGTTCATTTTTTTTACCTCTCATTGGGATTGGTGCTAAAAAGGGACTATCAGTCTCAACAAGCAATTTATCAAAAGGTATCGTTTTAAATGTTTCTTGTAAATCTAAGCTATTTTTAAAAGTAATAATTCCACTAGCAGAAAAAAATGCATTAAGTTCGATTAGTTTTTTTGAAAATTCAAGTGAACCAGTAAAACAATGCATTAAAATTTTAGGTTTGTGATTTTTATATAAATTTAAAATATTGTAAGTTTCATTTTCTGCATTTCTTGAATGTATAATAATTGGTATATTTAATTCAATTGAAGCTTCTATATGCTCTTTAAAACTTTTAATTTGTGCAACTTTATTACTGTTATTATAAAAAAAATCTAAACCAGTTTCACCAATACCAATTATTTTCTTATTTTTTTTAACATTTTCAATTATTATATTTTTATTTACAATATTTTTTTCTGTTTCATGGGGATGTATGCCATAAGTGCCATAAATAATTTTGTCGATATTAACTAATTCTTTAATTTTGTTAAAGCTTTCAATACTAGTACTTATAGTCAGTAGTTTAACGATACCAATATTTTTTGATCTTAAAATAACATCATTTAAATTTTCATACAAAGGCTCATGATCCAAATGACAATGTGAATCAATCATTATTTTTTTCGATTTTTTTAAATAAAATACCAATATTATTAATTGGCTTTCCATGATTTAAGTAATCATGAATGCCAATTGATGTAAAATTAATGTGTTCTTCTTTTAAATTAAAAATATTTAATACTTTGATAGTTGTGTCTGGCATTATTGGATATAGTAAAAAAGTAATTTTTCTTATAACTTCTAAAGAGGTGTATACAATTGAATTGAGTCTTTCAATATTATCTTTTTTCTTCCATGGTTCTTGATCATTAAAATATTTATTAGCTTCGAATAACTGATTAACAACAAAATCTATATAAAAATTTATATTTTGATTGTCTATTTCATTTCTTAAATTTTCTAAATTATCAGTAAATTTATTTAACATTTTAAGGTCGTCATCATTAAATTTATTATTATTAGGTATTTTAGATGAGCAATTTTTTTTAGCAAATTCAGTAACTCTTTGACAAAGATTACCATAATTGTTTGCTAAATCACTATTAATACAATCTTCAAGTCTCTCTTTTGATATATTGCCATCATTTCCAAATGAAACTTCTTTTATTAAATAATATCTAACTTGGTCTAAACCATAAGCATCAATTATATCAAGAGGATCTAGAATATTACCTTTTGATTTTGACATTTTTTCTTCACCTGAAAGAATCCATCCATGACCATAAATTTTTAATGGTAAAGGTATTTTTGCGGCCATTAAAAATGCTGGCCAATAGACCGCATGAAATCTTAAAATATCTTTTCCTATAAAGTGAACAGTGGCTGGCCAAAAATCTTTAAATAACTTATTCTTAGTATCAGGATAATTTAGTGCACTAATATAATTTGTAAGAGCATCTAACCAAACATAGATTACGTGTTCAGGATTACTCGGAACTTTAATGCCCCAAGAAAATGATTTCCTGCTAATCGATAAATCTTTTAAACCACTTTTTACAAAATTAATAACTTCATTTTTTCTAGATTGCGGAGAAATAAAATCTGGATTATTTTTATAATATTCTAAAAGTTTATCTTGCCATTTTGATAAATTGAAAAAATATGATTCTTCTTCTATCCATTCAACTATAGAACCTGATGATATCGCTATTTTTACATTATTATTTTCTGTTATTTCGTTGTCATTATAAAAAGCCTCATCCGAAATTGAATACCAACCTGAGTATTTAGATAAATAAATATCATTATTTTTTTCTAATTCATTCCACAAATGTTGAACAGATTTTTTATGTCGCTCTTCAGTTGTTCTAATAAAATCAGTATTAGATAAATTGAGTATTTCAGAAAGATTTCTAAATGTTTTGCTTATTTCATCACAAAATTTGAGTGGATCAATATTGTTTTTTTCAGCAGCACGTTGAATCTTTAAACCATGCTCATCTGTGCCAGTTAAAAAATGAACATTGAATCCATCTATACGCTTAAATCTAGCAAAAAAATCTGCAATTATACTTGAATAAGCATGACCCATATGCGGTTTAGCCGAAGGATAATATATTGGTGTTGTAATATAATAATTTTTATCCATTTATAATCTTTGTTTTAAACTCCATAAATAGACTTTCCTCATCAAGGTTATACGTATTGGTTTCATAAACCCTTCTTATAAAATTATGATAAATATCTAATATTTTATTTTTACCTTTTGATATTTTATATTTTTTTAAAAAATATAATTCAATATTATTAACTATTAAATTTTTAATAAATGTATTTTTTTTATAAAAATTGTTATTAATCAAATAATGTAAAAAATTTACTAAAGTAATATTTTTTAGATCAATTTTTTTTTCTTTAGCAAAATTAATTAAGTTAATAAAGTCACCTGGTCCATTATAATAATTAATTAAATCATTATTTATTAAATCTAGTAAATTACTTTTTAATAAAAAATTACAAATATTTAATGTTTCATTAAAAGATAGGTTAATTTTAAATGTTAAGCATCTAGATTTTAATGTAGGTAAAATTTTTTTATTACTATTGTGAATTAATATAAAAAAAATATTGTCATTAGGATCTTCAATAATTTTTAACAAAGCATTTGAAGAGTTTTTATTAAGATTTTCTATATTATCAATTACAATGAATCTTGGGAGATTGTTGAAACTTGATTTATTTGTATAATTTATCATTTCTCTTATTTGTGCAACCTCAATGTTTTTTTTTTCATCAATTAAATCTATAAGATAAAAATTGGGATGAGTTCTATTTTGGACTAACAAAAATGATTTGTTGTTCCTGTTGATAGAAAAGTTTTCAATATTGTATTTATTTTTTTCAGATTTAGAAAGTATGTAATTAACTATATGATATGTCATAGTAGATTTACCTGATCCTTTTTTTCCACTTAGCAAAATCTTATTGGGCATTTTTTTTGCATTATAAAGATTAGTAATTTCATAAAAATATTTATCTAAACCGTAAAGTTGTGTTTGTTCTGAGGGATTCATAATGTTTTAAATTAATTGATTTAATTTTGAAATTATTAGTTTTTTATTAAAATTAATTTCTAAATTTGAATTAATATTCATGTAAATTTTTGGATTTTTTTTTGCAATTTTAATAAAACCATTTTGTACTTTTGTATAAAAGTTTGATTTAAATTTGTCATATCTATTTAATTTTTTTCTTTTAGATAATCTTAGAACCATGTTTTTTTTGCTAACTAAGTTTAAAAATGTAAAGTTAACTTTAATTTCTTTAAGTAAGAATTGATTAATCGTTTTAATCATTTTTATGTCAACACCCATACCATAATGCTGATAAGCAATTGTTGAATCAACAAACCTATCTATCAAAATAATTTTTTTTCCTAAATTTTCTTTAATTATTTTAATATTTTCACTCCTAGCAGCTAGGTATAATAATAAATCTGTATTTTTATTAAATTTCGATTTATTATCTAGAATTAATTTTCTTATTTTTTCAGAATTTATATTTCCACCTGGTTCTCTAATTTTTATAAATTTTTTTTTTCTTTTTTTTAAAAAATTTATGACGTTATTAATATGAAAAGATTTTCCAGAGCATTCTATTCCCTCAAAAACTATTATTAGTTTTTTAGACATCACCCCAGATAAGGTAATTTAAAGATTTTAGCAATCGAGCAAAGATGTTTATTTTTTTTACATCGTCAAAAGCAAGTAAATCATATTCGTTAACTAGCTCATCTTTATATGTTACTCTTAATTTTGCTATTACGTCATCTTTTTTTATAGGAGCTTCAATTGGACCATTATATATCATTGTAGCTTTTAATAAATTTTTACGTGCTTTAGGAACAGTCTTATAAATATCTTCATTTATATAAACATCTACAAAACTTTTATTACCAAGCCATACTTCGACTTGATCAATTGGCACATGGGTCTTAGCAATTTCAATTAAACTAAAATTTGTAATGCCCCAAGTAAGTAACTTTGTACTCTCTCTTGATCTTGCATTTTTAGATTCAAAACCACTTCCTACAGCAATAAGTCTTCGATTGTTTTTTATTATTGATGAAGCTAAAGAGTATTTTTCTACTGCTAAATATCCAGTTTTAATACCATCAGCACCTAAGTTTTTATATAATAATGGATTTCTATTACCTTGGGAAATTGGCTCACCACCTGTTCTATCCCATGTAAATTCTTTTTCACTGAAATATTTATAATAGTTAGGGTATTTTTTAATTAGATAGTTAGACATTATCATTATGTCTCTCACTGTAGAGTTGTTATCGACATTATTAATTCCAGATGAATTAGCAAAATTTGTATCATTCATTCCTAACTCACGAGCTTTAGCCGTCATCATAATAGCAAACTCTTCTTCTGTACCTGCAATACCCTCAGCTAAAGCAACGCAAGCATCATTTCCAGATACGATTATAATACCTTTTAAAAGATTTTCGACAGTAACTTCATCACCAACCATTATAAACATTGATGAATATCCTGACGCTGAAAGTCTCCAAGCATTTTCGGATATAATAAATTTGTCATCTAACATTAATTCACCTTTTTTCAATAATTCAAAAGCAATTATAGCAGTCATAATTTTTGTCATAGATGCTGGGTAAATAAGTAAATCAGCATTTTTTTCATAAAGTATTTCACCAGAATAATAATCCTGTAAAATTACTGAGCGTGCTTTTATGTCAAATTCAGCATTAGTCTGTGATAATATCATTAAAGAACAGCAGAAAATTAATAAGTTTATTTTGATAATTTTAATCATTTTTAATAATTTCAATATTTTCAAATTTTAATATGCTTATATCATTAAAAGAAATTTGTAGAGAAGTAATGTCATCAAAAGGGCCTAAATATACTCTATATTTATTACCTGATAATTTTTGAATTTTACTTTTATTAATATTAGTTTCATTCTTGATTCTAGCCATCATAGATCTTGCGGTTTCCTTGAAATAAAAATCAGCAACTTTAATAGAATATGAAAATTTTTTATTAATTTCAACATTGTCAATTTTTAATTTTTTTATATTTATATCATTAACAATAATGCTATCTACAGGAGCTTTATCTGCTATTTTCTTCTCTTCTTCGTAGGTCTTTGAACGTTTAGCAACAAACATTGAGTTTTCAGATATGGCTACTATTTCAATGTATGGTTCTTTAATGTTTAGGTTTAATTCGTGAGCTATACGAGAGGTAATTACTGAATTATTAAATAAAGGATATACAGCTTTACCAGAAACTTTAGCAACTAAGGATTTATTATTTATAATATTTGTAATTTTTACAGAAGTACCTTTTTTTAAATTTTTTTGAAAAATTAATAGACTTCTTTGATCTAATTTTTTTGATATAAATTTATCCTCTAATAATTGATCACTATATAATAAGGTAAAACCTTTATTTGAAAACTTATCATTTATATCATATTTGATATTACTTTTATTCAACGTATCAACTGTACAATTATTGATAAATAATAACATCAGGGTACATAAAAAAAAATTATAGTTCATTTTTAAATTTATCTTTTAATGTACATACAGCTAAGGCAAACCTTAATGATCTATTCCAATTTAATACTAATTCATAATTGTTAAAAATTATATAAGCAGGTTTTAAGTTATTAGAACCTGGTATTATATCTTTATCTGGCGTTATAATTGCTGCAATTAAGTTATCATCAACATTATATGTGTTTGCATTTTCTATATATTGTTTAAAAAATTTGAATTTTTTTTTATTATGAATTTTTTTCGCAGATGTATTTAAGAATTTCTGGGGAATTGTATCTAATAATTTAATTTTATAAAAACATGGTTGATTCTTTTTCCATCCAATTTTATTTATATAATTAGCTGCAGAAGCAAAGGAATCATTTATACTTTTTAAATTAATAATATTATCATCATCATAATCAATAGCATATTTTTCAATTGTAGTTGGCATGAATTGAAAATATCCAAAAGCACCAGCCCAAGAACCATATAAAGTTTTATAATCTATTACATCATTTTCAACCAATTGAAGAATTGTTATTAATTCATTTGTGAAAAAGGCACTTCTTCTTTTGTTAAAACTTAAAGTTGCTAAAGATGAGAGAATATCCATCTTACCAACATATGTACCAAAATTAGTTTCAATACCCATTAACGCTAGTAGTAATTCTTTTTCTATTAAGTATTTTTCTTCTATTGAATTAATAAATTTTTTATTTTTTTTATATAAAACAATACCTTTATTTACTTTTTTTTTTGAAGTTCTTTTTAAAATATAAGTATATGTATCTTCATAAAATTCAGGCTGAAAAAGATCATACTGTATAACTTTAGGTAAAAAAATTATATTAGACATTGTTTTATTATAAGTTTCCTCTGAAATATTATTTTTTAAAGCATGAGCTTTAAAAGTTACTAGCCAATCACTAAACAAAGGTTCAGCAGAATATAAAATTGTATTAAAAAATATTAGTATTAATAAAATTATGCTTTTAGTTATTTTCATATAAATCTT
>MDTF01005127.1_pt1 | contig 10012 bp, 10 predicted proteins | sample 811191 | NCBI WGS metagenome assembly MDTF01 (sample SAMN05326649, study PRJNA326480) | marine metagenome | isolation source: seawater | place: Southern Ocean | collected 2011 | reverse complement strand
TTATGGAAGAGAATTTTGCAAAGCTAGGGAGTGTTATGGTTTGACTTGTAAAATATGTACGACTTGTTATCCTAATCGTAAAAATCCAATTAAAATAAAAAAAGCGTAATATGAAAATACTAGGAATTGGAAATGCTATAGTTGATGTTATATGCAAAATTGACGATAGCTATCTATCAAATAACAGACTGACAAAAAGTACGATGAAACTAGTCGACGAAACTGAGTTCAAAAAATTATTATCAACTTTAAAAATTGAAGATACTATCTCAGGTGGTTCAGTCGCAAATTCTATTGTTGGTTTATCACAACTAGGAAATGAAGTTGGGTTTATTGGTAAAGTTAATGATGATGATTTAGGTCAAAAATATGAGGATGGACTGAAAAAAGAAAATGTTAATTATTTTTATAGTAAGAAAAAAGAGGATTTACCTACTGGAACTTGTTTAATACTAATTACTCCAGACTCAGAAAGAACAATGTGTACATTCCTTGGAACAGCAGGAAAAATTAGTGAGAATGATGTGGATGTAAATTCAATTAAAAATAGTGAAATAGTTTTTCTAGAAGGCTATTTGTGGGATGAGGGAAATCCAAAAACTGCATTTGAGAAAGCAATTAAAAATTCAAAAAAAGTAGCAATGTCATTATCAGATTTATTTTGTGTCGAGAGGCATAAACCACATTTTTTAGACTTGGTTAAAAATAAACTAGACATCACATTTACAAATGAACAGGAAATTTCTGCCTTAATAGATACAAAAAACTTTGAAGAGATCATTGCATTCGGAAAACAAATTGGGAAAACCATCATTATTACACGTGGAGAAAAAGGAAGTGTAGCAATAAATAAAAATGAAGTAGTGGAATTCGAAAGTAAAAAAGATTTAAAGATCGTTGATTTAACTGGTGCGGGAGATCTTTTTGCAGCCGGGTTTCTTCATGGATATATTAACGGCCTTAATAACAAAGAAAGTCTTGAAAAAGGTACCGAAATGTCTTCTAAAATTATTCAAAAAATAGGCGCACGACTAGGATAATTTTTGGATTTTATAACCATTATTAAAGTTAATAATAAAGTTTTCATCATTAAAACAATCATTAATTTTTTTTCTTAATCTATAAATGTGGGTCTCAACCGTGTGTGTATCTAATACTGAGGAATGTCCCCAAACATTTTTTTGAAGTGTTGAAATAGCTTGCTCTTTATCTTCTTTATTTAGAAATGATATTATTTCAATTTCTTTTTCGGTTAATTTTAACTCATTTATGTTATCAGAAATAATTCTTGAATTTAAATTCAAAACGTATTGATTGATATTTAGTTTAGATTGGAATTCATATTTTTTTTTGATGAGATTTTTATTTATTGAATCTGTAAGTTTTTCAAGTTTAACCGGAAGTTTATCAAGTATTAAGATGGTACTTTTGTCTATTTTGTTATTTTGAAATATTGGGTGATTTTTTTGCTTTAAAATTACTATAGAACTATTTTGATTTTGAGATTCAATTTTGCTTATATAATCATTGAAATTTGAATAATCATAAATATTAAAACTAAATAAATGCTTAACTTCGTATAGGATATTATATAATTCTGAAAACTCTATTATACTTACTGATTGTTTAAACATTAAAATATATTCTATGCTAATAATATTAAAAAATAAAGAGCACTTAATTACAAAAGGTTTTAAATTTAAATGTTCTATTGGGAAAAATAATATTAAATTACAAAAAAAGGAAGGTGATAAAGCCACCCCAAGAGGTACATTTTCTCTAGGAAAATTATACTATAGAGCTGATAGAGTAAAAAAACCCATTACTAAATTGATAACTAAAATAATAACAAAAAAATGGGTTGGTGTGACGACCCAAAAAACGACAATTATAATAAGGAAATCAATATTAACTCAAAAATAAAACATGAAAAACTATTTAGACGAGAAAGTTCTTATGATTATTTTATTGTAATAAATTATAACACCAAAAATACCACTCCCTATAAAGGAAGCGCTATATTTCTTCACCTAACCAAAAATTATAAACCAACAGCAGGCTGTGTAGCTTTAAAAAAAAAAGATTTTTTAATTCTTTGTAAAATTATTGATAAAAAAAGTAAAATTAAACTATTTTAGCCCTTTGGCCAAAAATTCTTGATCCAACTCTAATAAATGTTGCTCCATGGATTGCAGCTTCTAGAAAATCGTTTGACATTCCCATACTTATTTCTTTTACATTAACCTCAGTTGCTAGTTCTTTCATTTTTAGGAAATATTTTTTACCATCCTCATTATTTGGTGGCAAACACATTAAGCCAATAATATCTAAATCTAATTTTTTGGTACAATTATCATAAAAATTGTATAAATTTTCAATTTCAACACCAGATTTTTGGTTTTCTTTTCCGATATTAATTTGAATAAAGATCTTTAATTTTTTATTAAATCTTTTTTGTTCACTTGATATTTTCTCTGCTAACTTAAAACTGTCTAATGAGTGTATGTAGTCAAATAAGGGCACTACATACTTTACTTTGTTGCTTTGTAGCTTACCTATCATGTGGAGTTTTATATCATTACAATTTTGCTTAATGGATGTCCATTTTTCAACTGCTTCTTGAACCTTGTTTTCACCAAAGTGCAGGTGTCCATGGTTGATTAGTGGTGAAATTTCATCCATTGAAAATGTTTTACTTACAGCAATAATAGTTGGAATATTAGTATTATTTAATTTTTTCTTTAATGTATTTTCAGTTAAAATTAAATTATCTATAATTTTATGCATAAAAAAAATTTAAATATATTTTGCTTCATTTCAGACTACAATAAAGACTATATCAAAAATCTCGATAAAAAGGTTAATATAATATTTAGAAACTATAAAGAGCCACTAGACATAAAAAAACTAAAGCAATTACAAACTCTTTGTAAGTCTATAGGTAAAAAGATATTCTTATCCAACAACATAAGGCTTGCTCTAACTTTAAAATTTGATGGTGTTTATATTCCCTCTTTTAACAACAAAATTAATTTTATAAATAACAAGCATATCAAAAATTTTACGGTCCTAGGCTCTGCTCACAATTTTAGAGAGATTAGAGTAAAAGAAAGACAGGGGGCAGATGTTATATTTATTTCACCTATATTTAAGGTAATAAAATCTAATAAATTTTTAGGTGTGAAAAAGTTTAATATTCTCGCTTTATCTACAAACAGGAAGGTAATTGCTCTTGGGGGCTTTAACAATACCAATATTATTAAGCTTAACTATCTTAAAATTTCTGGCTTTGCTGGAATTTCTTACTTCCAAAAAAAAACGGCCCCATAAAGGGGCCGCTTAAATTTTGTAATACTAGAATTAATTAGAAAGCAAATGCTAAACTAATCTCAGTAGTAGTATCTTCTGCACTAGAAACTCCAGCTTCATCATCAACATTGTTTCTAAATGCTGCTAATGTCATTGAACCCATTGTGTATGAAGCAGCAAAACCTGATGAAACTTCATCAACTTTAGTGTTAGCTTCAAACTCAACAGTTGAAATACCGTAAGACACTGATAGGTTTTCATTTACTGCAAATGAAGCAGCAATATGAGTTCTATCTATATCTGAATCAGCGGCAGTTTCATCAACAGCTGATTGTTGGATACCAACAGTTACTGCGCCTGCAGCATACTTTACACCTGCTGTCCACATATCAGTTCCGTTGTGAGCTGTAGTTCCTGATTTATCACCTTGACCATAGAATACAGTAACACCGTCTGCTGGTGAACCTGCTAATACTACAGAGTAAGAAGAACCGTCAGTTGCAGTTGATGTAGTAGTATCATCTTTGTTATATGATGCACTAATATCAAGTGGTCCAAAAGAACCTGCATAACCTAATGTTCCGTCGTTAGAGATAGTTGTAACACCACTGTCTGTACCATCACCAACATCATCCCAAACTTGTTCGCCAGCTGTAGGCATTTTATCTGCGTAAGCTGAGATACCAGTTGTTGAAACGTTATCAGAAAAAGATAGCGTACCCATGTCACCCATGTCAAGTTTTAAACTTGCTGATGAGAACGTAGCATTAGTCATTAGATATTTGTATGAAATCGTCATACCATTATCTAAATCTCCAGAACCTGCAAATCCAATATCTTTATTCATTGAATATGGGTTTCCAGTATGCTCTGTTTCGTGTTGTGAAACGTATATCATTTTCGCTGTTCCTGTAACTGCTAGATCACCAGCAAATGCAGAAGTTGCAACTAAAGAACCTGCTAAAGCAGTAAGTCCTAGTTTTTTTATATTTGTCATAATTGACTCCTTAATTGTTTAATAATTAATTATTATGGATAATTTTTATCACTATTTATTTTCTTTTAAGCCTATTTCTAATAATAAGTGATTATTTTTATTTTTTGTTGTATTTTTACAACATTTTTTTCTAAAAGCTTAAATATACCTTATATTACAACAAATTTATGATAATAAAAGTAATTAAATTCAATTAAAAGTTAAAATATCACATAATGAATGACATAAAATTTACAATAATCATATCACTTTTAACCTTATTTTTACTCAATTCTTGTGCTGCTCTTAAGTATAAAAAAGTCAGTGCGAAAGACTTTCCCCCTGACCCTGAAAAAAGAATTGAAAAAAATATGAGTGAAGGAAGGGGTATTAAAATTTTTGGAGGAGACAAACGTGGCGGTAGTTTTGAGTTTGCAAATTCAAATCCTTTATGGAGAGCATCCTTAGATACAATAGATTTTATGCCATTACTTTCTGTTGATTATGGTGGGGGTTTAATAATTACTGACTGGTACAATGAGAATAGTCAAGAAAATGAATCCTTAAAAATAACAGTCAAATTTTTATCAAATGAGATTAGATCAGACGCTTTAGATATTAAAATTTTTAAAAGAACATGTTCTTCACAAAATAACTGTAAAACTATAAATATTGAATCTGAATTAGAAAGCGAGTTAAAATTGGCGATATTAAAAAAGGCTGCATTTTATCAAAAAAATAAAATAAAATAAATTTCATAACTCGTGGTCTTTATTGAGAAAAAATAATTAAAAAATAAAATAAATAATAAAACTTCTCAAGTGGAAAGATATAATTTTAAATTAGTTGAAAAAAAATGGCAAAAATATTGGGCTGATAATAATTTTTTTCAGGCAAAAATAATTAAAAACAAAAAAAAGTTTTACTGTCTGGAAATGTTTCCCTATCCTTCTGGAAACATACACATGGGGCATGTTAGAAATTACACGATTGGTGATGTTCTTGCTAGGTTTAAAGCCTTACAGGGTTTTAATGTTTTACATCCGATGGGCTGGGACTCATTTGGGATGCCAGCCGAAAATGCTGCAAGATTAAATAATCTAGATCCGAAATCGTGGACAGAAAAGAATATATCTACAATGAAAGAGCAGTTAAAAAAATTGGGTCTGTCTATAGATTGGGATAAAGAAATTTCTACTTGTTCTAAAGAATATTATAAGCATCAACAAAAATTTTTTTTAGAATTATATGACAAAGGTCTTGTTTATCGAAAAGAAAACTATGTAAATTGGGATCCTGTTGACGAAACTGTGTTGGCCAATGAACAGGTAATTGATGGTAAGGGATGGAGATCTGGTGCTTTAGTTGAAAGAAAAAAACTAAACCAATGGTTTTTTAATATTTCAAAATTTTCACAAGAACTTTTAGATGGGCTTGAAAATCTTACAGAATGGCCCAATAAAGTAAAAACTATGCAAAAAAATTGGATAGGAAAGTCCTTCGGCTGCGAAGTACCCTTTAAAATATTGGGTAATAGCGCTGTTAATGAAATCAAATGTTTTACCACTAGGCCAGATACATTATACGGATTTTCTTTTCTAGCAGTATCAATCGATCACCCATTGTCAAAATTTTACGAAAAAAATGATGACTTTTTAAATTTTAAAAAAGAAAGTGCCAAAACTGGAACGACGGAAGAAGCCATAGCTCAAGCTGAAAAAATTGGTTTTAAAACTGAACTATTTGCTATTAATCCCTTAGATGAAAAAAATAAAGTACCAGTATATTTTGCAAATTTTGTGTTGATGGATTATGGATTTGGTGCTGTGTTTGGGTGTCCGGCCCATGACCAAAGAGATTTGGATTTTGCTTTAAAGTACAACCTTGAAGTAAAAACAGTTGTTAAACCTCATGATGAAGATGGGGATTTTAAAGTTAGCAATGAAGCTTATACTGGACCAGGTATAATTTTTAACTCAAAAGAGCTTGATGGATTAAAGGCACCAGAAGAGTCGATTGTTAAAACTATTGAAATTTTAGAAAATGAAAAAAAAGGAAAAAAAAAAATCAACTTTAGGTTAAAGGATTGGGGTATATCAAGGCAGCGTTACTGGGGTTGTCCGATACCAATTGCTTATGATGAAAATAATTTAATAGTTAAAATACCTGATGCCGAACTTCCTGTCGTGCTTCCTGAGAATATAGATTTAAACACGAGTGGTAATCCCTTGGAACATCAAGATGAGTGGCGGAGCATAATTATAAATGGAAAAAAATGTAGAAGGGAAACTGACACGCTTGATACATTTGTAGACTCTTCTTGGTATTTTTTAAGATTTTGTTCTAGCAATAAATCTGATTATGCTTTTGATATTGATGAAGCAAACTACTGGATGCCTGTTGATCAATATATTGGCGGTATTGAGCATGCTATTTTGCATCTTTTATATTCAAGATTTTTTATGAGAGCAATTGCGTTTGAAAATAAAAATTTTATTCATACCGAGCCTTTTGAAAGCTTATTTACTCAAGGTATGGTATGTCATGAAACCTATAAAGATTCCAAAAATAATTGGTTGAGTCCAGACGATGTTGTTTCAGAAGATGGGGAAAAATTTTTTAAAAAAAGCAATTTAGAGGAAAAAGTTATAGTTGGCCCAATCGAGTCTATGTCTAAATCAAAAAGAAATACTATTGAACCCACTAAAATGATTGATCAATTTGGTGCAGATGCTGTAAGATTATTTATTTTATCTGATAGCCCCCCAGAAAAAGATGTGCAATGGTCAGATCAAGGAATGGTGGCTTCTTATAAATTTGTTCAAAAACTTTGGGTGTTACACCAAAAGATTAAACAAAAAATTATTGATACAAAAAACCAGGAAGAGGATTCAGAGGAAAATTCTGAATTTACCAATCAATTAATTGAAAAAATAACATACAATTTAGAAAAGTTTAATTACAATGTGATAATTGCTAACCTCCATGAAATGTATAATTTCATGAATAAATCAGTAGATAGTTTTAATAATAGTAATAAATTAGCAGAGAATTATCTAAAAATTTTGTATTTATTGTCTCCGATTTTGCCTCATTTATCTTCAGAGTGTATTGAAGATTTGGGGTTTGAAAATGAATATGACTGGCCAAAAGCTGACCCAAAATATCTCAAAAACGATAATGTTGAAATTGTAATACAAATAAATGGTAAAAAAAGAGCCATAATCAAAACGAACAAAGGTACTTCAGAATTTGAGGTAACCTCACAGGCTCAGCAAACTCCATACTTTGAAAAAAACTATAAAGATAAAAAGATAGAAAAAAGTATATATATAAAAGATAGACTGTTAAATTTAATTATAAAATAATTTTATGAAAAAAATAATTTCTATTTTCTTTTTTTTGCTTGTTGCAGCTTGTGGATTTAAACCAATTTTTTCAAGTTCAGAAACAAATTTTTCAATTAGCAAGATTGAATACAACAATGAACTAGGGAAAGTAATTTATAATAATTTAAAACACTATGTTAATGATGAGAGAAAAAAGATTAATTATAATCTTACAATTGCATCAACACAAAATAAAATAATTTCTCTGAAGGATAAAAAGGGTGATGCAGCTAGTTTTAGATTGTCTGTAGTGGTGGATCTTTTGATTTTAAAAAATGATAAAGTAAAAATTGAAAAAACTTTTAAAGAAACATTTGACTATAATAATACTTCAAAAAAGTTTGAGTTGTCAAGATATGAAGACGAGATTAGAGACTCAATGTTAAATAAAATTTCTGAAGAAATCATTAAAGAGCTGTATACTATTCAATGATACTTAAGTCGTATGAATTAGAAAAGATTAAAATAGAAAGTAAATATTTTTTTTTATTTTATGGTGAAAACCAGGGACATAAAAATCAAATAATAGAAGAGAAATTTAAGAGAAAGTTCAAAGAAAATACATATTATTACGAAGAGAGTGAAATTATTAACAATAAAAATAATTTTTTTAATAATATTTTATCAAAATCATTTTTTGAAAATGAAAAACTAATAATTATAAATAGGGCAACAGATAAAATAAAAGAAATTTTAGAAGAAATAATAGAAAAAAAAGTTGAAGATTTAGTGATAATTTTGAACGCAAATATACTAGAAAAGAAATCTAAAATAAGATCTTTATTTGAAAAAAATAAGGACACCATTTGTGTGCCATTTTATGAAGATAATAATCAAACGTTGTCAGCTATTGTAAATAATTTTTTTAGAGAAAGAAAAATTCCAATTTCCCAACAAGCTATCAACTTAGTGGTTGGAAGAGCAAGGGGGGATAGACAAAATATTAAAAATGAACTGGAAAAAATAGAATATTTTACATCAAACAAAAAAACCCTAAAAATAAAAGACCTTCTAAAACTCACTAATTTAGCAGAAAATTACAATGTTTCTGAGCTAATTGATGCTTGTTTGTCTAAGAATAAAAAAAAAACTATCAATATATTAAATGAAAATAATTACTCACTAGAAGATTGTATTTTAATTATTAGGACTTTTTTAATTAAAGCAAAAAGGCTAGTTAGGCTCAGCAAAGAATTTGGGGTAACAAAAAATTTAGATGCTACTATTTCAAGTTTTAAACCACCTATATTTTGGAAAGAGAAAGATGTTATAAAACAACAGGTTAAAAGCTGGTCATATAAAGAAGCAGAAAATTTAATTTATCAAGTTAGCGCTGTTGAGCTTTTAATTAAAAAATACTCTAATAGCTCAATCAATATTTTGTCAGATTTTATTATTGAAAAATCTTCACCAATTAATAATTAGATTTAATAATCTCTATAATTTTATTTAATTGATCAAAATCTTTATACTCAAAAGTAATTATACCTGTATTATTTTTTTTATTTTTAATCGAAACATTTAAACCAATTTTCTCAATGATTGAAGTTTCTAAAGCTTGTAAATTTGAATCTTTTGATTTTTTATGTGATTGTTTTTTTATCTTAAAAATTTTTACAAAGTTTTCTGCTTGTCTAACGGAAAGATTCTTTTCAACTATTTTGTTTGCAACAAACTCTGCATTGTTTAACCCCACTAGAATTTTTGCATGACCTGGTGATAATTTTTTTGTTTCAATTAACCTTAAAACTACTTCTGGTAAGCTTAATAATCTTAAAAAATTTGCTATATGACTACGACTTTTGCCAATAAATTGAGCTACTTTTTCTTGATCATATGAAAATTCTTCAATAAGGCGTTGATAACCACGCGCTTCTTCAATTGCATTTAAATCATTTCTTTGAACATTTTCAACAATAGCAAATTCTAGAGATTTCAAATCATTTACATCGGTGATAACAATTGGCACCTCATGAAGTCCTGCTTTTTGTGCTGCTAACCACCTTCTCTCTCCAGCGATTATTTCATATTTAGAATTATCATCACTAGATTTTCTAACAATAATTGGCTGAATAATGCCTCTCTCTTTTATCGAATTTGTTAATTCTTCCAAGCTATCTTTATCAAATAATTTTCTTGGTTGAAATTTATTACTTACTAAGTCACTTATAGAAACTTTATTAATATTTATTTCTACTTTTGTTTCACCTATTAAAGATGATAAGCCTCTACCTAAACCTTTTTTTATTTTGTTCGTATCCATTATGCAGTACTCCCTATTTTTTGTTCTTGATCAATAAATTCATCTGTAAAACTGAAATAAGATTTACTTCCAGGA
>MDTF01002073.1_pt1 | contig 10012 bp, 11 predicted proteins | sample 811191 | NCBI WGS metagenome assembly MDTF01 (sample SAMN05326649, study PRJNA326480) | marine metagenome | isolation source: seawater | place: Southern Ocean | collected 2011 | reverse complement strand
CGCCAGTTATAATAAATATTTTTTTCATTTGGCAGTAATGAACATCTTGTTTTTATTAGCAAAGTTAATGCATTTGTTTTTATTTAAAAAAACATTTTGTTTACTTTTTATAACTATACCTTTTAATCCAGCTGTTTTACATTGTTTTAAAGTTTTTAAACCAATAGTTGGTAAGTCAACTCTAAGATCCTGCTTTTTTTTGGGAAACTTAACTAAAACCCCATGATTTCTAAATTTTATACTTTTACTAAGTCTGAGCATTTTTTCAGTTCCACCCTTTCCCTCAACTGAAACAACTTTTTTATTTCTCACAACAACACCTTGACTATGATTGTATTGTCCTAAATTATTTAGAGTTTTAATTGCTGTCTTTATATCTAGTTTATCTTGATTATTAGGCTTGATCTTTGAATAGTTTCCTTTTTTTAGAGTTAGTTCTGTATTGAATTTCAGTGAATTTTCAGTTTTGATTTTATTATTAGCTAATATTTTTATAATTTCTTTTAGAATGGCTGCGTCTCCAATTTTTGATGCTTTGATAATTCTAGGTATGTAAAAAAAACCTCTGAAATCTAATTTTAATTTAGAAAAATTAGGTTTATTTACTTTGCCAGCAAATAAAACTTTTTTACAGTTATTTTCCCTCAAAATATTAATTATCTTCCCAAATTGACCAATGGAAACTGAATAGGATTTTTTATCTTTTTTAAATTTCTTTGATTTTGATAGATCTATTATCAGATAATCAATATATTTTTTTTTTACTGTTTTAAGAATTTCTTTTGGAAAATCTGTATCACCGAAAATTAATCCTATCATCTTATGAAAATGGTGTGCAAATAGATCTTTTTTTATCTTTTGTAATGAATTCAATTACTTCTTTTACTAACAGGTTGTCATTAAAAGAGCCGTTTAATTTGTTAATATTTTCTGTTAGATTTTTAGTAGCAAAAATTTTCTTATAAGCTTCATTTAAACCTAAAATTTCTTTATTTTCAAACTTGGCTCTTCTTAACCCTATCAAGTTTAATCCTTGTAAAGAGTTTCTGTTACCGGTTGATAGTCCATAAGGTATCACATCGTGCAAAACTCCCGTCATTCCACCAATCATTGCCATCTTTCCGATTCTAGTGAATTGTTGAACCGCTGAGTTACCTCCTATAACAACATTGTCTTCTATAATAGCATGCCCTCCTAAAGGTACATTATTTGCAATAATTACATTATTTCCAACTACACAATCATGTGCAACATGTGATGAAATCATTAAAAGACAGTTGTTCCCTATGAGTGTTTTTCTACCATCACCTACAGTTCCTGGGTTTATTGTAACGTATTCTCTAATAGTATTTTTATCACCAATAATCAATTTAGTTTCTTCACCGTTGTACTTCAAATCTTGGGGATCATTACCAATAGAAGCAAATGGATAAATCTTATTTCTTTTACCAATTTTCGTATGTCCTGAGATATTTACATGAGAATGAATAATTGTATTTTCACCAATTTCAACATCAGGACCAATTACTGAATAAGGTCCTATTGAGACATTTGAAAAAATTTTGCTTTTTGGGTCTATAATTGCAGTTTCATGAATCATTTATTATCCTTAATGAACTTTTTTAAATCTTTCGCAGGATAACCCATTACTTTGGAATTATCTGGAATATTCTTAATAACACCAGAGCCACCACCTATTTGAACATTACTACCAACTTTTAGATGCCCTGATATTCCTACTTGACCGCCAATCATTACATTGTTTCCTAGTGTAGAGCTTCCAGCTAATCCCACTTGACCAGCAATGATACAATTTTCACCTATCTTATTATTGTGACCAATGTGAACTTGATTATCTAAAAAAGTATTTTTTCCAATGACGGTATTAGATAGGGAGCCCCTATCAATTGTAGAACAACATCCTATTTCACAATTATCTTCAATTATAACAATTCCTATATGCGGATATCTAATATTTGCATTATTATTTGGAAAAAAACCAAAACCTTTTTTTCCAATTATACATCCATCCAAAATAGAAACATTATTTTTAATTAATGTATTTCTGATAATAACATTAGATCCTACTGAACAATTATCACCAATAATAACATTGCTTTCAATTATAGAATTATGACCTATTAAACAATTGGAACCAATTTTAACATTTTTTCCTATCAATATGTTTTGGCCATGTTTTACACTTTTGTGAAAAAGAGTTTTTTCAATATTTTCAGTTTGAGCATCAAAGTCATCAGTAATAGCATCTGGATAAAAAATTTTAGTAATCATTGCAGTTGAGATTAGAACATTATCAACCTCTATAGGCCTGCAGTTTTTTGGTAATATATTTGATAATTGTTTTGTTGTTATGCAGTAAGCTGCCTTAGTGTTTGAAGCTATAGTTTCATATTTTTTTGAATGAAAAAAAGTAACATCTTTATTTGATGCTGTTACAAGATCTTTAATATCAAAAATTTTTGTTTCTGAATAATTAAATTTATTATTAATATTAACAAAAACTAAAATATCATCAATTTTTATAGGACCTTTATTTTTAAAGAATGGATTTATCATTGATAAAGTTTTTTATCAAAATTATAAAGATTTACTTATCAAGAATTATTACTAATTATTTTCTGTCCACTATAGTTGCTGACCATAGAGCATCGGCCATTTTTTTACCCTCTACAAATGCTTCCCCTTTATATTTCCATACTCTGCCATGAGATCTTGTCGCCTCAATATTTAACTCAAGTTTACAGTCTGGAATTACTGGACTTCTAAATCTAGCTTTTTCAATTCCCATTAAAAAAACAAGTTTATTTTTATAAGTTTCTTTATCAATTCCATGGGCTGTGAGTGCAGCTGCAGCTTGACCAAAGGCTTCAACTATCAAGACACCAGGCATGACTGGGTTATCAGGAAAGTGTCCCTGGACGAAAAAACTTTCTTTTTTAACATTTACAATCGCAGTAGCAGAAAAAAGGGTTTTAATATTTATTAACCTATCTATTAAAAGCATGGGCTCACGGTGAGGTAATAAAGTTATTATTTCTTTCTTATTTAATGATGTGCTCATAACTATTTGATTTCAAATTTTTTTATCTTAGAATTTAATTTCTTAAGAATAATATCAGTAAGGTCAAGTTCAGATTTTCCAATAATGATGTTTTGCTTTGCGATAATATATGAAATTGAATTTTTACCAGCATACTCAGCTAATATTGGAGTTAACAACTTAATTAAATCTTTTTGTGCCTTATTTTTTATCTTTAAAATATTATTATTACCATTATTTAATAATAATCTATAATCTGAAACTTTTTTATTAAATGATTTTATATTATTTTTATATTCTTCTTCACTTAAAATATTTTTTTGTGAAACTATCTTTTTTTCATCTTTCACTAATTCATCGTTGATCTTTTTTAATTTATTTTGGTTGGATTTATTTTTTTGATCTAGTTGTTTTATAATTGATTTTCCAGCTATAGAATTATTCATTAAAAATTCCATATCAACATAATAAATTGAATCATTAGATACAGAAACGTTTGAATAAAGTATAAAAAAAATTAATATTAAATATTTCAATAATTTATTATAAATCATCAAAATGTTGTTCCGAGATTAAATCTAAAAGTTTCCGTTTTATCTGTAGAACTTTTTGTAATTGGTTGTGATAAAGAGAAATTCAGAGGTCCTACAGGAGTTGCTACATCCATAGCTACGCCTGTAGAACTTCTAATTTTATCGAAAGCGTCGTTTGATTTATCGTAATCAACTCCCCAAACATTTCCAGCATCTACAAAAAAAGAGAAATCTATATTCTGAAACGATGGTAACAACTGAGGTAATGTAGCATTTAAATTAACAGATGTAATATAGTTACCTCCTATATAATCGTTATTTTCTATTGGACCGATTTTTCCAACCTCAAATCCTCTCAATTTACTAGAAGGCATAAACAATCTTTTTGAAATTCTAACGTCGTTATTTGAACTAATACTATTTACGGTTTTACTATAAAATCCTATTTTAGTTACCATACTATAAAATTTTTGATACCTAGAAGATTCAAATGAATTAACTAATTCATTATTATCTGAGATCATAGGTAACTCTTGGTAGAAAATATTTTGATAACCCTCGGTAGCACGGTATCTATTATTTCTCAAATCATAAACTAATGAGTATTTAAAATAAGTATCGAAGTAATCTCCATGTTGTTTTTTTAGACTCGTTGATGCTGTACTTGAAGTTTCAAGTTTTTCAAAAGAAAAATCTATCTCAGGAGTAAAATATAAATTTTCAAATTGCTGAAAGGAAGTACCAAGTGATAAACCCAAATTTGATGTTTTGTATCCAAATGTAGTCATTTGATTTTTGGATGTGCTTCTAATAGAGGTAAGTAATGAATTGTCAGAGTAATTAAAATTTGGTTGCTCATAAACTAATTTACCTTTAACTGAATCTGCCGAGAATTGTATGTTGGTATCAAGTTTAATTCCTTTACCTAAGAAATTATTTTCTTTTATACCACCACCAATACTTCCACCTGAGGTTCCAAAACCCGCACCTAAAGAAATTTCACCAGTTGGTTTTTCTTCCACTGTAAGATTTACAATTTTAAGACCCTGTTTCGAACCAGGAATAATATCAGATTCAACTTTAGAGAAAATATTTCTAGACTTAATATTATTAATAGATTTATTAAAGAGAATTTCATTATAAGGATCACCCTCATCAACAATTAAAGAGTTTCTAATAACCTCTTCTATTGTATAGTTATTTCCAAATATATTGATTTTTTCAACATAAAATTTTTCATTATCTTTTAGTGAAATTGTAATATTTAATTTATTATTATCAGTAATTTTTTCTTCTAAAGTTGCATCAATAAATTGATATTGTCTACTAAGGGCAATTTTATCAACTTCTCTTAAAATTTTTTCAATTTTATTAAGTGAGTATTCTTCATTTTTTAATTCATCCAGTGAATTAGTAATTTTCAAAAAAAATTCTTTATTATAATCATCAGATATAACTAAATTTAAATTATTAAATGTAAATTTATTTCCTGCATCAATATTAAAAATTAATTTAAAAGAATTATTATCATTAAATTCAATAAATGAATTAACAATATTAACGTTGTAATAACCATTATTTTTGTAATAGTTTGTTAGAAGTCTTTTATCTAAATTAATTCGTTCTTCATTAAGGTAAATAGATTGTGAAATAAATTTCCAAAATTTAAACTCTTCAGTGGTAATAATATTTTTTAACTTTCTATCTTTAATTTTTTTATCACCAATAAATTGAATTTCTTGTATTGTTGCTCTTTTACCTAGGTTGATATTATATGTTATTCTTATAGAATTTTGTTTTTCATTCAAAATTGAACTAGTTTTTACATCTGCAAAATAATAACCATTATTTTTTATTATATTTTTGATTAAATTTACGTCTGATAAAAACAAAGTCTCAATATAAGAGTTTCTATTTCTTAATTTAATACTATCCATCAAAAGTTCATTTAATTTTTTACTTTTAATGCCTTTAATTTCAACATCTTCAATAATTGGGTTTTCTACAACGGTAATTTCTAGAATTGAATTTTTTATATTAAGATCCACTTCTTTAAAAAAATTTGTCTCATAAATATTTTTTAATATGATGTTTAAAGCTTCTTCATCATAACTTGTTTGAAGGTCAATATTTCCAAAAACTATAAGAGATTCTTTTGAAATTCTTTTGTTACCAAAAACATTTACATCATTGATAATTTCAGCAACTGATATTATGGCACAAAAAAATGCAATTAAATTTATTTGAAAAATTTTTTTAAACATATCGTCTTATATAACTAAAATATCAGTTTTTAAACTTACATATTTGCTTAATTTTAGAATTTGATCAATGTTTTTTGGCTTAACTCTCTTAAGCTTTTTAAATTGTGGAATTTCAATTATTTTTAATAAAATTCTAGATATATCCTGAAATTTAATCTTTTTCTTAAGGAACAATGAAACTAATTTATCATTAGCGCTAACAACAACCGTCTCAAACAAAGAATCTTTATTAGGTAATTTTTTTAAAAGTTTGATGCTGGGAAATTTAATTTCATCAACTTCTTTAAATTTTAGATCGTTTAGAATATCTAAGTTTAAATTTTTTGTTTGAATTTTTTTTTCAAAATTTGAATAAAAAGAGTTAAAGATAGGAATTTTCATATTGGTGTCATGTATTAGTAATTTTGTTAATCCATTTTTAAATTTTACAATTGCGTGTACATAAGATTTTGGATGTATTAGTATTTTTAAATCACTATATTTATAATTAAATATTTTTTTTGCTTCAATTATCTCAAATACCTTATTCATTAACGTTGCAGAATCTATTGATATTTTTTTGCCCATTTTCCAATTTGGATGTTTAAGAGCTTGATTAATAGTAATTCTATTAAATTTACTTAATGGATAATCGTTAAAAGGCCCTCCAGAAGCCGTAATAAAAACTTTCTCTATATTTTCTTTTTTTATATCACTAATTAGTGACCAAATTGAAAAATGTTCGGAATCAATTGGTATGAATTTTGTTTTATGTTTAATTAATTTATTATTTATCAAAGTCCATCCACAAATAATTGATTCTTTATTGGCAATAGCAATTTTTTTAGTAAATTTAATAATTTCTATAGTCGGCTTTAAACCAACCAAGCCTGAAATAGCATTTAAAGTATAATCAACTTTAATATTTTTGAAAATTTTTTTAATTACATCAAAGTTATTATATATATTAATTTTTTTATTACGTAACTTATTTTTTATTAACAAAAATTTTTTTTTGTCATTAATTATAATATTCTTTACTTTGAAAATTTTTAACTGTTTTAAGAGTTCATTAATATTTTTATTTGCTGTAAGTAAAAAAATTTCATTATTAGCAATATCTTTTTTTAAAATATTTAAAAATATTTTACCAATAGATCCAGTTGAACCTAAGATCACAATTTTTTTTTTCATATAATTAAAAAAAGTTCATTAACAAAAATCCTACAGGTATAGCAAAAAGAATACCATCTATTCTATCCAGAATACCTCCATGCCCAGGGAGCAAGTCACTAGTATCTTTAACGTGGGCTTTTCTTTTTAAAAAAGATATAAAAAAATCACCTAATTGGGAAGTCATAGAAATTATAATGGTATAAAAAAATAAAAAATAAATATTAAAAGAATTTAAGTGTGTATAAAAAATAGGTATCAGTGATAAAGAAAAAATAAATGACCCAATTACGCCAGATCTTGTTTTATTAGGGCTAATTTTTGATAACTTTTTTCCCTTAAAAGCTTTTCCAACAATCAATCCACCTATGTCAGAAAAAACTGAAATTAATAATATAAAAAATATGTAAATCTTCTGTTCAAAATTAGTTATAATTAAAAATACAATTAATGATAAATAAATCAAAGAAAAACTTTTTGCTAAAAATCTAAATACCTTTTCTTTGAAATTATTTATTCTAAATATTTTTGAAACTAAAGCGTAAAACTCTATCCATGCTACTATGGCTATAATTATAAGCGATATAATAAGTATAAATGTATAAAGAAACATAAACAACAATAAGCATAATAGAAAAAATGAGGTAATTATTCTTTTTTTTAATTCAAGCGACATTAAATTGATCCGTAATTTCTCTTCAAAAATCTAAATTCGTTAAGTATTTTTTTATAGTCATCTTTAGTAAAATCAGGCCACATTTTCTTGTGAAAAAAAAACTCTGTGTATGCTAGTTGCCATAATAGAAAATTACTTAATCTTTTTGTATTGCCAGTACGTATAAGTAAATCAGGGTCTGGAATATCTTTTGTATATAAATTTTTCACAATTTGACTTTCAGTGATTCTATTTCTATTTTTTTTTATTTTATTAATTGCGTATAATAACTCTTCTTTAGATCCATAATTAAGTGCAAGATTAATCTGTAATTTTTTATTTATTATTTTTTTTTTTTCTGTTTTGTTAATTAATAGTTGTAATTTTTTTGAAAGTTTTTTTTTATTCCCTAAAATTTTAACTTTTATTTTATTTTTATCTAAATCTTTCATTTTTTTAGATAAATAACTTTCTAATAAATTAAATAAAAAAAAAGTTTCCTTATGTGGTCTTCTCCAGTTTTCTGTTGAGAATGTATATAAAGTTAAATAATTAATTTTTTGTCTAATGGTCTCATCAATTACTTTTTCTACTGTGTGTAAGCCAGCCTTATGACCTGCATTTCTAGAACCCTTATTTTTAATCCCCCACCTTCCGTTTCCATCCATGATGATGGCAACATGTTTAATTGGGTTCATATTGTCATTATTTCTTTTTCTTTAGTTTCAACTTTCTGGTCTATAACTTTTATATGTTGATCTGTAAAAGATTGTACAATTTTTTCATTTTTCTTTTCATCATCTTCACTAATTTCTTTACTCTTAACTAAATTTTTTAAATCATCGTTAGCTTCGCGTCTTATATTTCTAATTGAAATTTTACATTTTTCACCAATGGATTTAATTAGTTTTTTAATTTCATTTCTTCTTTCTTCATTTAAATCTGGAACAGGCAATCTAATCAATTGGCCATCTATTTGAGGGTTTAAACCAAGCTCAGATTTTTTTATAGCAGAATCAACTAATGAGACGTTATTAAGGTCCCAAACTTGAATATTGATTGTTCGGGCATCTGGAGTTGTTATGCTAGACACTTGATTTAATGGCATTGCTTGCCCATAAACATCTAACTTAATAAGATCGAGCATAGCTGCATTAGCTCTACCAGTTCTTAATGATGTTAATTCTTTTGAAAAAACCTCAATGGTTTTATCCATCTTCTGGTTGTACAATTTATCTTCAAACATTTATTCACCAATTTTAATTCTGTAAAAATCTTTAATCTTCAATCCAGTTATATTAATATCTTTTATTATATCTTGCACTTTTTTTTTGGGTTCCATTACCCATGCTTGTGTTAATAGGGCATTTTCTTCCTTAAATTTATTCATTTTACCTAAACTTATCTTTTGTGAAATTTCAATTGGCTTACCAGAACTTTTTAGTTCTTCTGTTATAAGATCTTGTTCTTTTTGAAGGAGATTTTTATCGATTAAATCTGAACTTAGGGCTAGCGGATTAGATGCAGCTATATGCATTGAAAGTTGTTTTCCAAATGTCTTCAGAGCTTCACTATCATCAGAGGTTTCGAGTGATACAATAACTGATAATTTAGATAAATTATCTTTAACTACGGTGTGCAAATAGTTAAAATTTTTAGTACCAGGTTGGTTAAACGTTTTCACTTTACCTACTGTTATTTTTTCACCCATTTTTGCTATTAAAGAAACAAGATTGTCTACAACTGTTCGGCCATTCTTCATATTAGATTTATTTAATTTGTTTAAATCAGAGTCATTTTGATTATTTAATTCACTTAACTCTCTTGCGAAAGAAACAAAGTCGTCATTTTTAGCAACAAAATCTGTTTCACAATTTAGCTCAATAACAGAAATTTTATTTTCATCTCCAGAAGTTGCTATGACACCTTCTTTTGCATCTCTGGACATTTTTTTAGAAGCTTTAGAAATTCCTTTAATTCTTAAAATTTCTACTGCTTTTTCTAAATCACCACCAGATTCTTTAACAGCTTGATTACAATCTTTAAAACCGGCACCAGTTGCTTCTCTGAGTTTTTTTACTTTTTCTATATCACTCATATTAATTCAACTTTTCTTTTTCTTTTTTTGAAAATTTAGCATCTAATTTTTCTCTATCTAATTCCTGAACAGTTTTAGTGGACTTTTCTTTTGTCTTTATACCTTCAACTTCTGGTTTCTCCTCTATTTTAGATGGTATTGCTTTTTTTGCATTTTCAATAGTTTCTTTTATTAGATTACAATAAAGATCAATTGCTCTTCTAGCATCATCGTTACCTGGAATTGGAAAATCAATTCCATCTGGGTTTG
>MDTF01009543.1_pt1 | contig 10013 bp, 20 predicted proteins | sample 811191 | NCBI WGS metagenome assembly MDTF01 (sample SAMN05326649, study PRJNA326480) | marine metagenome | isolation source: seawater | place: Southern Ocean | collected 2011 | reverse complement strand
TTCTATTTAACTTCTTATTAGCCATTCCATGTCTCATTAGATTTGTTCCTCTAATTTTTTAGACATTTCAGCTATATTTTCGGGTGGCCAATTAGGTATTTCCATACCTAAATATAATGACATTCCAGTTAAAACTTCTTTTATTTCATTCAAAGATTTTCTACCGAAATTTGGTGTTCTTAACATTTCACCTTCAGATTTTTGGACTAAATCACCAATGTAAATAATATTATCATTTTTAAGGCAATTCATAGATCTTACAGATAATTCTAATTCATCAACTTTTCTTAACAGGTTTTTATTAAATTCTGGTTCACTTGACACCTCTTTTATTGGAGCTTCAACTGGTTCATCAAAATTGACAAACATTTTTAATTGATCTTGAAATATTCTTGCTGAATAAGCAACAGCATCTTCTGCTGAAATAGATCCATTTGTTTCAACTTCCATGATTAATTTATCATAATCAAGCGCCTTACCCTCTCTAGCCGTACTTATCGAGTAAGAAACTTTCTTAACTGGGCTATAAAGTGAGTCAATAGCAATAAGGCCAAGTGGCGGTTCTTCTGGCTTATTCAGATCCGCTGGAACATATCCTTTACCTGTACTAACATTCATCTCCATATGGAAATTGGTATTTTCATCAAGATTACAAATAACCAAGTCAGGATTTAGAATTTCAACATCAGCAATTTGTGCAATATCTGAGGCTTTAATTTCTCCTGGACCTTTCGCATCTAAAATTAATTTTTTTGTACCTTCGGAGTTAGATTTTAGAGCTAAAGATTTAACATTTAAAACTATATCGGTAACATCTTCTCTAACACCTTTAATAGAAGTATATTCATGCAACACACCATCAATCTGTATTGAAGTAACTGCAGCTCCTCTTATAGAAGAAAGAAGAATTCTTCTTAACGAATTACCTAAAGTTAATCCATAACCTTTTTCTAGAGGTTCGGCGACTATTTTAGCATGAGTTAAATCATCACTAATTTGAACATCTAATTTAGATGGCTTTATTAATGATTTCCAATTTTTTACATTGACATTTTCGACTTCCATTAAACTCTCCTTTTTTTTGGTGGTCTCACACCGTTATGGGGCATGGGTGTAGTATCTTTAATTGATAAAATTTTAAAACCTCTTGCTTGTAACGCTCTTAAAGCAGTTTCACGTCCTGAACCTGGTCCTTTGACTTCGACAGATAAAGTTTTCATTCCATATTCCATAGCTTTTGAAGCTGCTGAGTCTGCGGCTATCTGTGCAGCATATGGCGTAGATTTTCTAGATCCCTTAAAACCTTTTTGACCAGCTGATGCCCATGAAATTACATTACCATTAGTATCAGCAATAGAAATTATTGTATTGTTAAACGTAGATTGCACGTAAGCAATTCCGTTTAGAATATTTTTTTTTATTTTTTTCTTTTTTGAATAAGAACTTTTATTATTCTTTTTAGAAGACTTTTCAACTTTTTGATCTTTATTTTCAACTTTATCAGCTTTAGCCATAATTATTTTTTAAGTGGAGTTAATTTTTTTCCAGCAATAGCAATTGCTTTACCTTTTCTCGTCCTAGCGTTACATCTTGTTCTTTGACCTCTAACAGGTAATTTTTTTCTATGTCTTGTGCCTCTGTAGCAAGCAAGGTCAATCAACCTTTTAATACTTAAGGAATAATCTCTTCTAAGGTCACCTTCTACCTTAAAATTTTGATCGATATATTCTCTTATTTTTAAAATTTCATCGTCAGTTAATTCATTTATTCTTTTAACTCTTGGAATTTCTAATGAAGTACAAATTTGATTTGAAAATTTATCTCCTATTCCATAGATATAAGTTAAGCCTATGTGAACGAGCTTATTTTGTGGAATGTTAATACCTGCGATACGAGCCATATTTTTGTGATAAATTTTAGCCTTTTATATAATAAGATTACCTAAAGTCAATGTCTTAAACATCTATAAAAACGTCTATTTTCCTTGTTATTTGATCAATTTCAAGAGTTCCATCAATCTCATGAAAATTTGAATTCTTTGAAAGATAATTTAGGACTGGTTCTGTTGTTTTTGTATAAATATCATATCTCGACATTACCGTTTTAAGATTATCGTCTTTTCTTTTAATAAAAAATTCTTTTCCACAAGGATGGAGGTCAATTTCATCTTTGTTAAAAAACTCGTTAAGAGTCAAATTACACTTATCACATGTAACTCTACCAATAATTCTTTTTTCTATAATCTCACGCGGGACATTAAGAGAGATTATTAAATCAATTTTTTGATTAAAGTCTTTTAAGATAGATTCGAGGTTGTTAGCTTGGTCAACACTTCTTGGGTATCCGTCAAAAATAATTCTGTCTCTAAATTTCAAATTTAAAATTGTTTGTTTTAAGAGTTTATTAACAACATCATCGGAAACAAAATTTCCTTTAGAAATAATACTTTCAATTTCTTTACCTAAATCGCTATTTTTTTTGGTTTCATTTCTTAATAAATCACCAGTTGATAGTTGAAAGTAGTTATGTTTTTTTACTATTAATTGAGCTTGGGTTCCTTTACCTGCGCCAGGAGGCCCAAATAAAATAATATTCACTTATTTATTACCAAATTTAGTTTTTTTGATCAGCTGCTCATATTGAGAGCTCATTAATCTAGTCTGAATTTGAGTCACAGTATCGATAGCAACAACTACAACGATCAAAATTGAAGTACCTCCTAAGTAAAAAGGAATAGGATAATTTGCAATTAAAAATTCTGGCATCAAACAAACTAAAGTTAAATATAGAGCACCAATAGTTGTTAATTTAGTCAAAATATTTTGAATATATAAAGCTGTACTTTCACCAGGTCTAATCCCTGGAATAAATCCACCGTATTTTCTTAAATTATCAGCTGTTTCAACAGGATTGAACGTTATAGATGTATAAAAGAAAGTAAAAAATATAATCCCTGATGCATAAAGCAACATATAAAGAGGTTGTCCCTGCGTAAAATATGAACTTAAATTTAAAAATGTATCATTATCTGAAAAAGAAAAATTAGAGAATGTTACTGGTAACAGCAAAAGAGCTGAAGCAAAAATTGCTGGAATCACACCTGCTTGATTAATTTTTAGTGGTAAGTGCGATGACTCTCCACCATACATTTTGTTACCCATTTGCTTTTTGGGGTAGTTAATTAATATTTTTCTTAATGCTCTTTCCATAAATACTATAAAAAGAATTGTAAGAATTAATAATACAAATATTGCCAAGATCATTACAGTTGATACAGCGCCAGTTCTTCCTAATTCAAAAGTAGTAACTAAAGCTCTTGGAATTTCAGCTACTATACCGGCAAAAATAATAAGCGATATACCATTACCAATACCTCTTTGAGTTATTTGCTCACCAAGCCACATCAAAAGCATGGTACCCGCTACAATGGTCGTGACTGTAGTAATCTTAAAAAATGCACCCGGATTAATAACTAAATCAGCTGACGATTCCAAGCCTACAGAAAGACCATAACCTTGTACTGTTGCCAATATAACTGTTCCATATCTTGTAATTTGAGTAATTTTAGATCTACCAGTCTCACCCTGAGCTTTTAAATTTTTAAAATAATCAGAAACACCTGTTAATAGCTGAACTATAATTGATGAAGAGATGTATGGCATTATACCAAGTGCAAAAATAGCCATTCTACTAACAGCACCACCAGCAAATACATTAAACATTCCGAGCAAGCCTTTTTGATTACCCTCCATCATAATTTTTAATTGTTCTGGATCAATCCCAGGTAAAGGGACAAAAGTACCAAATCTATATACTGCTAGAATGAATATAGTAAATAATACTCTATTTCTTAAATCATTTGTTGATGATGAAGAGCTCATTTAAACTAATTACTTTTTTTTTAACTGAATAGATCCACTAATTTTTTCTAGTTTTTCTATTGCTGATTTTGATGCTAAATCTGCTTCTATATTAACTTTATCTTTAATTTCTCCAGTGCCCAGTATCTTTAACTTTTGAGAATTTTTATTAATTAATTTCAATTTTTTAAGCAATTCCATATTGATAAGATCATTAGGATTGATTGTTTTTTCATTAATGAAAGATTGAATTTTTTCTAAATTCATTATTGCAATATTTACTCTTGAAATTGGGTTAAATCCTCTTTTAGGTAATCTTCTGTATAAGGGCATTTGACCACCTTCAAAGGCTTTAATAGCAACACCAGACCTAGATTTCTGACCTTTAACACCTCTGCCACAAGTTTTTCCTTTACCTGAGCCAATACCTCTGCCTACTCTCATTTTAGATTTATTAAGCTTAACTTTAGTATTTAAAGTAATCATTATCCTCTTTTTTCTACAATTTCAGAAATTTTTTTATTTCTTATTGCTGAAATATGTTTTGGTGAATTTTGTTTCAATAAAGCTTTCATTGTAGCTCTAATAACATTGTGTGCATTTGAAGTTCCCATGGACTTAGCAACAATATCTTTAACTCCTAAAACTTCGCATACGGCTCTAACAGGTCCACCTGCTATAATTCCTGTACCTTTAGGCGCGGCTCTAAGAACTATTCTGCCTGCTCCATCTTTTGCTTTAACATCGTGATGAATTGTTCTTCCCTCTCTTAAAGGAATATGAGTAAGCTTTCTTCTGGCCATTTCGTTAGCCTTTTTGATTGCATCAGGCACTTGTTTAGCTTTGGCATGAGCTATGCCTATTTTACCTGCTTGATTACCGACTACAACTAATGCAGAAAATCCAAATCTTCTTCCACCTTTAACAACTTTAGTTATACGGTTGATATGAACTAGTTTTTCTAGAATATCATCATTTTTTTTATCTCTAAAATTATCCATAATTAAAAATCCATTCCATTTTCACGTAAAGTTTCAGCAAATACTTTCACTCTTCCGTGATACCTGTAAATGCCTCTATCAAAAAATATCTTAGTTATTTTTTTTTCTTGAGCTTTTTTAGCTAATTTTATAGCTACTATTTTTGATAATTCGGTTTTATTAACTTTGTCTGCTGCACGTATATCCTTTTCAACAGATGAGGCTGATAATAAAGTTATTTTTTTAACATCATCAATTATTTGAGCTGAAATATTCTTAGCTGATCTTGAAATGCTTAACCTAAATCTATCTTTAGAAGCAACTTTTTTGACTTTATTGCTAACTCTAAATCTTTTTCTAATGTTAGTGTTTAGTTTCATTATTTTTTCTTTCCTTCTTTTTTCAAAATATACTGCCCTTTTTCTCTAATACCTTTGCCCTTATATGGTTCAATTTTTCTATATGTTTTTATTTTTGAAGCAACAGAACCTACTTGTTGTTTGTCAGAACCAGATATTTTAAGAGTAGTTTGTTTTTCAACTACTATTTTAATACCTTCTGGAATATCGTAATTAATATCATGACTATAACCTAATTGAAGGTTTAATTGATTTTCTTTAAGTGCGGCTCTATAACCAACTCCTACTAACTCTAATATCTTTTCATAACCAGAACTGGACCCAATTACAGCATTATTAATTAGACTTCTATTCATTCCCCAAAGTCTTTTGGAGTTTTTGTCTATTGCCTTAGGTTTAATTGAAATTTCTTTACCTTCTTTAATGTCTAAATTGAACATTTCTAAATCAATATTAATTGACTTTTTTCCTAAAGGACCCTCAATATTTATTATATTTCCAGCTAAAATAACTTTAACTTTCTCAGGAATAGGAATGCTTATTTTACCAATTTTTGACATTAAAATACCTTACAAATTATTTCGCCGCCAACACGTTGTTTTCTGGCATCTATATCGGTCATAACACCTTTTGGCGTCGAGATTATAGCAATGCCTAAGCCATTATTAATTTTTGGTAAACCTTCTGCGCTTGAAAATATTCTTCTACCTGGTTTAGATACTCTTTCAAAAGCACTAATCACTGGATTTCCAGAATAATATTTTAACTCCAAAGATAAGGTTGGCTTATTGTCTTTTTCATTAATCTTAAAATCTTTTATAAAACCTTCATTTTTTAAAATATCAGCAATTTTAGTTTTAAAATTTGATGAAGGTAATTCAACTTTTTTATGATTTCTTGCTTGAGCATTTTTAACTCTTGCTATCATGTCACCAATTGGATCGCTTAAACTCATATTTTCCTTTCTACCAGCTTGACTTTGTCATGCCTGGAATTAAACCAGCCAATCCTAAGTCCCTCAAGGCTATTCTTGATATTTTTAATTTTCTATACACACCGTGTGGTCGTCCTGTAATTTCACATCTATTCATAACTCTGGTTCTTGCAGAGTTTCTAGGAAGCTGTGATAATTTTTGTTGGGCTTTAAATCTTTCTTCTAATGGTATTTGCTTATCCATAATTATTTTTTTAAGACTTAATCTTTTTTTAAAAAATCTATCAGAAAGTTTAATTCTTTTATTATTTTTATTTATAGCACTTACTTTAGCCATCTCTAATTATCTCCTTTTTTTATGAATGGAAAATTCATTTTTTCCAACAATGCAAAACTATGGTCTTTACTTATCGCTTTAATTACAATTATAATATCTAAACCTCTTACCTTGTCAGCTCTTTCAAAACTAACTTCAGGAAATATAATGTGCTCTTTAACACCAAAAGTGTAGTTTCCAGATTTATCAAAACCTTTAGGAGATAGCCCTCTAAAATCTTTAATTCTTGGTAAAGCTATATTTACTAATCTATCAATAAATTCATACATTTTATTTTTTCTCAATGTCACTTTTAAACCAGCATTAGTACCTTTTCTTGTTTTAAAATTAGCTACAGATTTTTTAAATTTAGTAATAACGGGTTTTTGACCTGTAATTTTAGCCATATCTTCTTCTGCTGCTTTTAGAATTTTAGCGTCCGCACCATCTAAACCAAGCCCCATATTTAACACGATTTTTTCAATCTTTGGCGTCATAAAGATGTTTTTGAATCCAAATTGCTCTTTTAATGCTGGCTGAATTTCTTTATTAAAAATTTCTTTCAATCTAGGTGTCATTATTTTTTAGCCTCTTTTTTTTTTACTGCTTTTTCATCTATTAATTTTAAATTCGATAAATGAATAAAACTTTCTTTAGATACAATTCCACCTTTTTTCTCTTTTGTGGTTTTAACATGTTTTTTAACCATATTTATTTCTTTAACTTTTGCTCTATTGTTTGCTCTATCAATTTCAATTACTTCGCCTTCTTTTTTTTTGTCTTTTCCTGTTAAAACTCTTACTTTTAAACCTTTTTTAATCATTCTTATAAAACCTCCGGTGCCAATGAAATAATTTTCATTTGCCCTCTGTTTCTTAATTCTCTTGTTACAGGTCCAAAGATTCTCGTACCAACTGGTTCACCTTTATCGTCAATAAGTACCGCAGCATTATTATCAAATCTTACTTTTGATCCATCATTTCTATGGATTCCTTTTTTGACTCTTACTACGACTGCTTTATGTACGGTTCCTTTTTTAACTTTACCTTTTGGTATTGCTTCTTTTACGGCAACAACAATAATATCACCAATACTTGCATATCTTCTTTTTGATCCACCAAGAACTTTGATGCATTCAATTCTTTTAGCTCCAGTATTATCTGCTACTAACAATTCTGTTTGTACACCAATCATTATTTAATATTCTCCATTACTTGAAATTTTTTATTTTTAGAAAATGGCTTACTTTCAATAATTGAGACTTTATCACCAGTTTTAAAACTGTTGTTCTCATCATGAGCATTATAGTTTTTTCTAACTTTAATAACTTTTTTTAGCACAGGGTGAGAATATTTTCTTTCAACCATTACAGTGATTGTTTTATTTGGTTTATCGCTTATTACAACTCCTGATAATATTTTTTTAGGCATTAATTTTCCCTTTTAATATTGTTTTTAATCTTGCTATGGTTTTTCTTGTCTCGCCAATTTTTGCTGGATTTGTTACTTGCGAATTCATCTTTTGAAATCTAAAGTTAAATAGATCTTTTTTTAATTTATCAATATTTTTCAATACTTCATCCTTTGATAATTTTTTAATTTCTTGTTTTTTCATATTAAGTAAGCCTCTTAATAGTTTTTGTTTTGATTGGTAGTTTTGCTGAAGCTTTATAAAGAGCTTCTTTAGCTATTTCTTCAGAAACGCCATCAACTTCAAATAAAATTCTACCTGGTTTAACTCTACAAGCAAAAAATTCAGGATTACCTTTGCCTTTTCCCATTCTTACTTCAATAGGTTTTTTTGATACAGGTATATTTGGAAATACTCTTGTCCAGACTCTTCCTTGTCTTTTCATATGTCTTGTTAAAGCAACTCTTGCAGCTTCGATTTGTTTTCCAGTAATTCTTTCTGGCTGCAAAGCTTTTAAAGCAAAAGATCCATAGTTTATCAGAGTAGCTCGTGTGGCTGTTCCATGAATCCTGCCCTTGTGAGCTTTTCTCCATTTTGTTCTTACTGGCTGAAGCATTATACTTTACTTTCTTTTGGTAAAATTTTGTTAGTTTCTTGACTATACTCTCTTGCAAAAACTTCACCTTTATAAATCCAGACTTTTATACCTATAATCCCATAGGTAGTTAACGCCTCGGCCTCACCATAATCGATGTCAGCTCTCAAAGTATGCGCTGGTATACTGCCTTCACGCAACCACTCTGTTCTAGCAATTTCATTTCCACCAAGTCGGCCGCTAATAGCAACTTTAATGCCTTTGGCTCCCAATCTCATACAAGATTGCATAGCTCTTTTCATTGCTCTTCTGTAAGATATTCTTTTAACTAACTGTTGAGCTATATTTTCACCAACTAAATAGGCATTAGTTTCTGGTTTTTTGACTTCTTTAATATTTAGAGCAACTTCGTTTGTTGTAAACTTAGAAAGATTATTTTTAATTTTATCAATATCACTACCTTTTTTTCCAATAACGAAACCCGGTCTTGAAGTATAAATCGTTACAAAACATCTGTTTGATGTTCTTTCTATCATTACTTTTGATACACCGGAATTAACAACATTTTTTTTGATGTATGCTCTAATTTTAAAATCCTCAATTAAGTAGTTTCCAAAATCTTTTTTTTTAGCATACCAAACAGAATCCCAACCTCTATTAACACCTAATCTAAAACCTATTGGATTAACTTTTTGTCCCATGACTCTCCATTTGTTTAACTTCTGATAATATTATTGTTACTGTTGACCAAGGTTTTAAAATTGGAGATGCTCTCCCTTTTGCTCTTGGTCTAAATCTTTTCATTACTATTTTTTTTCCACAATAAGCTTCTTTTACAATTAAATTATCAATATCATACTGGAAGTTATTTTCAGCATTTGCAACAGCCGAACTAATAGTTTTTCTTATATCTTTAGTTATTCTTTTAGCAGAAAATTGTAAATCTCTAATAGCAACTTCAACTTTTTTTCCAACAATACTTTTTAATATAGGATTAAGTTTTCTAACACTGGTCCTTATACTGTTGTTAACAGATTTAACTGTATCGAGTTTTTTTCTATTAATTTTCTTTGTTTTGTTCATAATTATTTTTTAGCTGTGGCAGGTTTTGCTTTTTTGTCTGCCGGCGTGTGACCATAAAAAGTTCTAGTAGGCGAAAATTCACCAAGCTTATGCCCTACCATATCTTCAGATACAGTAATAGGAATAAATTTTTTTCCATTATAAATTTGAAAACTAACTCCAACAAAATCAGGTAAAATTGTAGATTTTCTTGACCAAGTTTTTATAGGTATTTTTTTTGGATCAACTTTATATTTGTCAACTTTTTTCATTAAGCTTTCTTCAACAAAAGGTCCTTTCCATACTGCTCTAGCCATTACTTGGTATCCTTCCTTTTATTTCTTCTTTTAACAATAAATTTATCAGTTCTTTTATTATCTCTAGTTTTTAATCCTTTTGCACCTTGACCAGTTGGGGATACTGGGTGTCTTCCACCAGCACTCTTACCTTCACCACCACCATGGGGGTGATCAACTGGGTTCATCACAACTCCTCTA
>MDTF01003020.1_pt1 | contig 10013 bp, 8 predicted proteins | sample 811191 | NCBI WGS metagenome assembly MDTF01 (sample SAMN05326649, study PRJNA326480) | marine metagenome | isolation source: seawater | place: Southern Ocean | collected 2011 | reverse complement strand
CGGTATTGTGAAAAGACTGAGTTTTCTAGCTCAATTTTTTTATTGACACTTTTTTACCTTTCTTAATACCATTAGTTAAAAATCCATTTTCGAAAATATGATGGATATAATTTTTAGAAGGGTAAATTGATATTCAACTTTTTGCTAGAACAGCAATTAAAAAAAATGCGCGCCCCACTCTTTTTCTAGATAGAGATGGTGTTATCAATTTTGACTCTGGTTATGTGCACAATAAAAAGATGTTTAAATTTAAAGCTGGAATTTTTGATTTAGTTTTAAATGCAAACACGAACGGATTTTTATGTGTTGTCGTGACAAATCAGTCTGGAATTGGAAGAGGAATGTATACTCAAGAAAATTTTTTTAACTTATCAATTTGGATGTGTGACAAGTTTAAAGAAAAAGGTGCAAATATTGATGCAATCTACTACTCTCCTTTCCATCCGACTGCAGGGAAGGGTGAGTTTCTATTAAAAGAAAATACCAGAAAGCCGGGGAATGGGATGTTTATTGAAGCCGCCAGAGATCTAAATATTGATCTTTCTAGATCTATTATGATCGGTGATAATGTGAATGACATGAAGGCAAGCTTATCGGCAAACGTAGGTCAAAATTATCTGTTATGCCAACCACATGGCTGTGAAGAACAAGTTCAATTTCCTAGAAATTATAATTTGATTTCTGATTTCTCTACAATAAAATTTTAAGGCTTAATTAGGATGTCTATGCATATGTTAGTTTTGGCAGGTGGTTTTGGCACACGGCTGAAAGGAACAGTTCGTGATGTGCCGAAGCCATTGGCTCCTATTAATGGTATTCCACTTCTACAACTACAATTACACCATTGGATTAATCAAGGTCAGAGAAATTTTATATTTCTTCTTCATTACCAAGCTGAACTTATAATAAAATTATTAGATAAGCAGTCTAAGTATTTTGGCGATGCAATAAATATTGATTGGATTGTAGAAGAAAAAGCCTTAGGAACGGGAGGATCAGTAGCAAATGCAATACATAAGTTTGCATTGAAGGGTTCTGTTTTAATAGCTAACGCCGATACTTGGCTTGACGGCGGATTACAAGAAATAAGAAACTCTAGTAGTGCCGTATTGGGAGTTATAAATGTAAAAAATACCAAGAGGTATGGTTCTGTAATTTTAAACGATGCGTACTATGTTACTGGATTCTTTGAAAAGAGAATAAATTCCTCAATCGACACAAAAGGTATGATAAATGCAGGACTGTATAAACTACCGACATTTTTTTTTGAAGGAGACTACAATTTAGCATTTTCACTTGAAAATGAGATTTTACCTCAGATATCATCCAATGGCCTCTTAAAAGCTGAGATACTTGAGGGTGCATTTTTTGATATAGGTATTCCTGAAGATTACTATAAGTTTTGTGACTGGCATCGGAGAAATAAGAGATATGAATAAATCAAATTATTTGCTTCCACAATCAGCAACTATTTTTGAAGCATTGGAGAAGATCGATTTAAATTCAGACGGCATTGTTTTTGTCTGTGACAATGATAATCGTATTAAGGGTATAGCAACTGATGGAGATATCAGAGCCAGCATACTAAATAATGTCTCCCTTTCAGATAGTATTGAGCTGGTTATGAACAAAAAATTTGTTTGGCAGCGTGATACTGACAGCCGTGAAGCAATTTTAAAAATGCTTGACTCGCAAATCAAAGTAATACCAATTCTAGACCAAGACATGCGATTGGTTGAAATTGTTACTCCTTACGATTTCCCTTTGAAGTCAGTAAACAATATATTTGTAAGAGCCAAAGCTCCTGTTAGAATAAGTTTTGGTGGTGGTGGATCTGATGTTACCCATTACTTCAAGACTAACAATGGGGCAGTATTAAACGCAACAATTTCTCTCTATTGCCACGCAACCCTAAAACCCAATGATACCAAAAATATAATTATAGACTCATTGGATTTAGATGATATTACAAAATATGATAATATCGATGATTTCTTATCTGTATCTGATAAATTTGATCTTTTCCGTTCAGTAATTCGGTTAATTAAACCCAGTTTTGGGTTTCATTTATCAGTAAATTCAGATTTCCCAAAGGGTTCAGGTTTAGGTGGGTCTTCGTCAGTAATTGCTGCGGTTTTGGGCTGTTTTAATGAACTCCGTAGAGATAAATGGAGTGATCACGAAATGGCCGAATTTGCATTTCAAGCTGAACGTATTTATATGAAAATTTCAGGTGGTTGGCAGGATCAATATGCCACTGTTTTTGGTGGATTTAATTTTATAGAATTTAAAAATAATAGTAATTTAATTTTCCCACTTAGATTAAGAAAAAAGACCACTCAGGAGCTTCAAGAAAACTTAGTACTTTTTAGTGTGTCATCAGGGCGAAATTCAGGGATCATCCATGACGATCAAAAGATGAAAATTCAGCAAAAAGATATAAAACCTTTCGTAAAAAAGAGTGTTTATCACTGCCATAAAATGAAAGAGTATCTTTTGAGGGATGAGCTAAATAACTTTGGTGATGGACTTAACTTAGCGTGGAAATTGAAGCGGAAATTTAGTGATAAAATATCAAATAGCCATTTAGATGATATTTATAGTTATGCAATTGATAATGGGGCGTTAGGTGGTAAACTTTTGGGTGCAGGTGGGGGTGGGTTTTTCCTATTCTATGTTCAGCCTTTTAAGAAAAATTCCTTTCTAAAGTCAATGAAGACTAAAGGTCTTGAGCAAACTAATTTCCAATTTGATTATTTGGGTATGCAGTCTTGGACTAAAAGATTAGTTAAACATAAAATGTCTAATTTGGATAAGAAATCATGAAAATTGTAAATTTTGAAGTAGGCAAATCTAGTGTATTTGTTATTGCTGAAATTGGTAATAATCATAACGGTTGTATTAAAAGGGCTCTAAAATTAATTGACGCCGCTATTGAGTCGGGTGCAGATTGTGTAAAATTTCAGATGCGTGATATGGCATCTGTCTACAGAAAAAAGAGCCTACAAAAACATGGGGAAGATCTTGGTACTGAGTACGTTCTTGACCTTTTGGAAAGATTCCAATTATCAACTGATGAGCACAAAGAAGTAGCAGATTATTGTGCATCTAAGAATATTTTGTATATGTGTACTCCTTGGGATGTTTCCAGTGTTGATATACTTGAAAAATTTAAGGTACCAGCATATAAGGTAGCTTCAGCTGACTTAACGAACTTACCATTAATTGATTATCTTTTATCCACTAAAAAGCCACTTATCTTGTCTACTGGAATGAGTAGTGAAATCGAAATTCAAGTTACCGTTGACTTTCTCAATAAGCGGCAAGCCGACTATATACTCCTTCACTGCAATAGCACTTACCCTGCTCCATTTCGCGATATAAATCTCAATTGGATTAAACGATTACAAGAAATACATCCTTTAGTAGGGTATTCAGGACATGAGAGAGGAACTGCGGTTACTCTTGCCGCAGTGGGTTTAGGAGCATTAGTTGTAGAAAGACATTTTACCTTTGATAGGAATCTGGAAGGTCCAGATCATGCCGCAAGTTTGGAGCCTGCAGAGTTTGAATCCTTGGTACGTGGCATTAGAGAGATAGAAGACGCGCTTGGAGATGGTTTAGAAAGGATTGTTTCACAAGGTGAGATGATTAATAGAGAGAATTTGGCAAAGAGTCTTGTTGCAAGAAGTAATCTAGCAAAAGGCACGCTCATTGAGTCCCATCACTTGAAGGTTATGAGTCCAGGTCAAGGATTATCGGCACAGTCTTACCATCAGCTTGTGGGCCGTAAGTTATCCAGGGATATGAAAGAAGAAGATTACTTTTATCCTTCAGACTTGCAGGATGGCAGGGTTGAGCCCAATAAATATAGTTTTAAGAGACCATGGGGTATCCCAGTACGTTATCATGACTTTACAGAATATGAATCAAAAATACAGCCTGATATATTTGAATTTCATCTTTCATACTCAGATCTTGACTTAAATATTGATGAATATCTGTCTGGCCCATATAATTGCGGTTTTGTAGTTCACGCCCCAGAACTATTTTCCGGTAGTAGACTGATGGATTTGGCCTCCCCCGATAGCGTGTATAGGGAGTTTTCTATTGCTGAAACGCAAAGGGTTATCAACATTACGCGTGCATTAAAGAAAAATTTCCCTTCTACCGACAGGCCTATGATTGTAGCGAATGTAGGAGGCTTTACAATGGATAAGTTGCTGCCTAATTCGGAATTACCATCTTATTATGAGAGATTTTCTGAAAGTTTGTCTTGTTTGGATATGGATGGTGTTGAGCTAATACCACAAACTATGGCACCTTTTCCGTGGCACTTTGGGGGTCAGAGGTATCAAAATATTTTTGTACATGCAGAAGAAATTGTTTATTGGTGTAAAAAGCTTAATTTACGGATGTGTTTTGATATTTCTCATTCTCGTTTGATGTGTAACCATTTTGGCCTAGATTTTTATGAATTTTCTGAAAAAATTGCTCCTATTACAGGGCATTTACATCTTGGTGATGCTTTGGGTGTAAATGGCGAAGGTTTGCAAATTGGTGAGGGGGACATAGATTTTGCTCGGTTGCTAGCGATATTGGACCAGGGTTGCCCCGATGCCTCTTTCATACCTGAGATATGGCAAGGGCATAAAAATGGTGGTGAAGGATTCTGGATCGCACTAAAAAAAATAGAAGCTTACAATTGAGTGAAAAATATGAATACTGATTTATTGAAGAGTGAAATAGAAGCGTCAATTAAAGTTAAACAAAGATTGTTAGAAGATGTGCTCCTTTTGGATCAGATTTTAGATATTTCCAAATCTTGTCTTGGCTCTCTTCGAGCTGGAGGAAAAATTATATTTTGTGGTAATGGAGGAAGCTTCGCTGATGCTCAGCACCTTTCAGCTGAATTTACTTCAAGATTTTTGTTTGATCGACCAGCTTTGGCCTCAATTACGTTGGGCACTAACAATTCGGGCTTGACTGCAATGGGTAATGATTATGGTTATGAGAATATATTTTCAAGGGAGTTAGAAGCATTAGGTAAGCCTGAAGATATTTTGATAGGGATAACAACCAGCGGAAACAGTCATAATATTGTAAAAGGTGTCGATGTGGCCAAAAAAATAGGGATTACAACCTTTATTCTAACAGGCCAGTCGGGTGGTAAACTTAAAGGTTTGGCCAGTTGTGTTCATATACCATCCAACGATACCGCTAGAATACAAGAATGTCATATTTTAGTGGGCCACATAATCTGTGGATTTGTTGAAAAAGCGATGTTCAATGACTATGCAAATTAAAAAACATCCACTAATATTGCAAAATTTACTATTACAAGATTGTAGCAAACATAAAATAATTAAGACAATAATCAATGAATATATATAGAAAATTCTGGAGTATATTAGACGATAAGCAAAAGTTTCTTAGTCTTAGGCTGATATTATTAACACTAGTTGGTGGGCTGTTTGAGGCTGCAGGCGTAGGTTTAATAGTGCCATTTATTTCTATTATTACTTCTGAAAACTTTCAACTTCCAAGTGCTCTTACAAATATTTTTCCCTATCTAAATGAACTAGGCTCTCAAGAAATTATTATTCTAGCATTAGCCTTATTTGTTCTATTTTACTTTGTAAAAAGTGTGTTTTTAATGCTATTGGCTAGCATGCAGGCAGTTTTTTATTTTCGCATACAGGAGACTGTTTCAACTCGATTATTTAATTCTTATCTTGGAATGCCCTACACTTTTCATCTTCAAAACAATTCGGGGAAGTTATTGAGCAACACAATTACGGAATCGATGCAATTCGCAATGAGTTTCACTGGACCAGCGTTATTGTTTTTAAATGATCTCTTTATCACAGTAATGATTCTGTCAGTATTGATATATTTCGAGCCAGTTGGAGCGATAATAGCATTAGTTATATTTGGCATTATGGCATTGTTTTTATTTAAATTTTCCAAGAATCGCTCAACACTGTGGGGTGAAACACGACAAGAAAAAGAAAGACTGCGATTTGAATCAGCTCAGCAGGGGTTTGCAGGAATTAAGGATATAAAACTATATGGGAGAGAAAAAAGCTTCCAAGATGGGTACTCAAAAGAGACGCATATTTCTTTGGAGGCTGGGCGGAAACAGACAATTTTACAAAACGTACCAAGAATATTCTTAGAGTTAATAGCTGTTTCCGCTTTGTGTAGTCTAGTTGTATTTGTCACTTTAGCTGGTGATAAATCAAACTTGATGGTTATAGTTGGGTTATTTGCAGCTGCAGCTTTTAAGCTTCTACCTACCATAGCTAGAATGGTACAATGTGCACAATCAATGCTATTTAGTAGTACTGTAGTTTCCTTTGTGTATGATGAGTTGGTTGTGAATAAGAATTATTATTCCAAAAATGACTTAGCTATGCCGATTGACTCTCATGTGCGTTTTTCAGCAAACCTGAATGTGACGGATCTGACCTTTGTTTATGAAGGGGTTGATCTTCCAGTACTTGACGCAATTAATTTGGATATTGAGGTAGGTAGTATGATTGGCTTTATTGGGGTTAGTGGCGCTGGCAAAAGTACTTTAATAGATTGCCTTCTAGGCTTGATTCAACCAACCTCAGGATATGTAAGTGCCGACGGTATAAAAATTACGAGAGATAATGTGAGGAGTTGGCAAAAAAATTTAGGTTATGTACCTCAGGACATATTTTTATTAGATAGTTCATTAAGAGATAATATTGGTTTTGGTATTCCCTCTGAAAGTATAGATGAAGAAAAAATCAGGAGTGCTGTTGAGAAATCGCAGCTTACAGACTTCATTGACTCTATTCCTGATGGCTTGGACACCAAGGTTGGAGAGCGAGGTGTTAGGTTATCGGGAGGGCAACGACAAAGGATTGGGATAGCTAGGGCGCTTTACAATAATCCTTCTGTTTTGTTTTTAGATGAGGCAACAAGTGCGTTAGATGTTGATACTGAGCGCGAAGTAATGCAAGCGGTAGAAAAGCTGCATGGCAGCACAACTGTCTTAATCATCGCTCACCGTTACTCAACTATAGAAAACTGCGACTATTTATATAAGTTGGATAAGGGAAAGATCGTTGCACAGGGTAAACCTAGTACCATTTTGGGGAAGTAAATATTGGAAAGTTCACTTAATATAGGAAAATTGATGATTGACACAAAGCCCGTAGGTTTCATTACAGTTCGGACTTCGTCTACAAGGCTGCCTAATAAATGTATGCTTCCATTGGGCGATGAGACAGTAATAAGCCATGTGGTAAAAAGAGCTATCGCTTACGGAATTGAACCTATAATCTGTACAAGTATTCATAGTAGTGATGATATTCTTGAAAATGTTGCAAATCAACTAGGAGTTAAATGTTTTAGGGGCTCACTAATTAATAAGCTTAAACGCTGGTTAGATTGTGCTGATTATTTTGATATTGAAGCATTTCACACTATTGATGCGGATGATCCATTTTTTGATGGAAATGAAATGACTGCTAGTCTTGATTTATTGAAGTCTACGAGCTTTGATGTTATTTGCCCAACAGCGTCAAGTTCAGCAGGTGGAGCGAGCGTTGGTTATTCATTAACTACAGCTATAATAAAAAAAGCGCTTGAAAATTTAGATATTAATACTGACACTGAGATGATGTGGTACTATTTAGAAAAAGTTGATGGTATTAAAATGGAAAACCTTCCTGAAACAACTAACATTAATACTGCAGTTCGTTTGACACTTGATTATGAAGAGGATTACTGGCTTTTGATGTCCATTTCTCGGATTTTAGGTAATAATCCTGATAGAAATAAAGTGATGCAACTATTTTTAGATAATCCTGATATGGCTAAAATCAATTTATTCAGAAATGATGAGTGGAAGGCCGCACAACTTTCAAAAAATTTTTAGGAGCTTGAATAATGAAGATGGAAAATCCTGCTTGGAGATTTAACGGTAATGAAAGAAATTACATTGAAGAAGTTTTATCGACAGGATTTAGAGCCGGTGCAGATGGTGCGTTTACAACGAGACTGGAGCAATTTTTTGCAAAAACATACGATGTAAAATATGGGATTACCTTTAATTCAGGAACTACGACATTACACGCAATTCTTCTAGCGATGGGCTGCTCTGAGGGCGATGAGGTTTTAACGCCCGCCCTCACACCTGCCATGTGTGGATTGGCTCCTCACTACACAAGGGCGACGCCTGTTTTTGTGGACTCCCTTAGCGATACTTTTTTGATGGACCCAAAGGATATAGAAAGAAAAATTACCTCTAAGACAAAAGTTATATTTGTCACTCATATGTATGGTGCGGTTTGTGATATGGGTTCTATAATGGCTATTGCAAAGAAATACAATCTAATGGTGTTGGAAGACTGCGCCCAGTGTCATATGGGTAGAACGGATGATGGTCGGTTAGCGGGTACGATTGGTGATGCAGGTAGTTGGAGCTTTGAAAATTCTAAGCAACTTACTTGTGGGGATGGTGGAATTGTCACGACAGACAATGAAGACTTAGCTGAAAAAATTAGAAGAATTGGTGGGCTTGGCTTTAAAACCCTTACAGCAACTTCTGGAAAAGTTCGTACTGATCGTGATTTGCTACAGAATCCAAATTGGGAAAGATTTGGATCCATAGGCTATAACTACCGGATGGGTCAGTTGGCAGCAGCTGTTGCGTTGGCACAGATGGAACAGAATGATTATTTTATAGACTTACGAAGAGAAAGTGGATTGTCTTACACAAAAGCAATCTTAAATTCTGATTTGTTGACTGCCCAACATGTTAATACAGGGTATACGAATACGTACTATACATTCTCTGCTAAATTCGATGGTGAACAACATGGCATTAAATGGGAAGATTTTCGGCAGAAATACATGGAGTTCGGTGGTGATGGTATTTATGCTGCGTCAAAATTAATACATCAAGAGCCCGCTTTTTATAAGAATAATATTGGCTACGGAGAAACTCCTGTGGCGGTGAAATTGCAAAAAAAATTGATGAACTTTACTACAAATCAGGCAACTGCATATGAGCGAGATATCCAAATAGCAGCTATGCAAAAAACATTAAAATATTTTGGTGACAAGCAATAATTTAAAGTATTTTTAGCTTTGAGTCGGATGAATTTTAATACCACAATGAAAAACGATATTAAGGTGATTTTTACCCTGTTTCTATTATGCCAATACGTGCAGATTATGAAGATTCTTATCATGAAAATACAATCTATCCTAAAGGAAGCTCATAGCCTTTTTACGTCTTTAACAAGACGGCTCTATACTTTTTAAACGAATAATTATCTGGATTTATTATGAAAACTGACCCACCAAAACTACCGAAACATTATTCATTAATTGGTAAAACAGCGGTTATTACAGGCGCTGCAGGCTTGCTAGGAATTGCCCACTCGAGAGCGTTACTGTCCATTGGTGCCTCAGTTGTTTTGACGGATATCAATATTGAACAGCTAAAAAAAGCTAAGTCTGATTTAAGTCGAGAGTTTGACGCTTGTGGAATACACCTATATGTGATGGATGTGACTTCCGAACAAAGTGTAGAAAGTGTATTCAAAAACATAAAAAATACGGGATTGAGAGTTGATATATTGATCAATAATGCTGCCATTAACCCAACAGCAAGTTCTTTAGTCGGTAGCGTCCGCACTACACGCTTAGAAAATTTCTCTTTAGATCGATGGACTAAAGAGCTTAACGTGGGTCTTACCGGTGCATTTCTATGCAGTAAAGTATTTGGGACAGCAATGGCTTCGGATGGTAGGGGTGGAGTCATTTTAAATATTGCATCTGACTTGTCTGTAATTGCCCCTGATCAAAACTTGTATCGCCAGGAGGGTTTGGATGATACTTTGCAAGCTGTTAAACCAATTACTTACTCGGTTATAAAAACTGGATTGGTAGGTCTAACTCGTTATTTGTCCTCATATTGGCCAGATAAGGGTGTTAGGGCGAATGCATTGAGCCCCGGTGGAGTTTAT
>MDTF01004755.1_pt1 | contig 10014 bp, 6 predicted proteins | sample 811191 | NCBI WGS metagenome assembly MDTF01 (sample SAMN05326649, study PRJNA326480) | marine metagenome | isolation source: seawater | place: Southern Ocean | collected 2011 | reverse complement strand
AATTTTAAAAATGATAAACTCTGAATATTTAGATAATCTTAATAAAGCACAAAAAGAAGCCGTTTTATACCTTGATGGCCCTTTGCTTATAGTTGCTGGTGCAGGTTCTGGAAAAACTAAAGTGCTCACTTCAAGAATTGCACATATTATCAGAGAGAAAAAAGCATTCCCAAATCAGATACTTTCGGTAACATTTACAAATAAGGCTGCAAAAGAAATGCAGAATAGAGTTAGTTCTATACTCGACACTGAGGCTATTGGATTATTTTGGTTGGGCACTTTTCACTCTATTTGTGCTAAACTTTTAAGGAAGCACGCTCCTGCTGCTGGGCTGACTTCTAACTTTACAATTATTGATACAGATGACCAAGTAAGATTAATAAAAAATATATGTAAAGGTGAAAATATAGATATTAAACAATTAGCTCCAAAATATATATTATCTATAATTGATAGATGGAAAAATAAAGGCTTTTATCCTGATGAAGTTATAATAAATAAAAATGATATTTTTGAAAAAACTGTATTACCTCTTTACAAAATTTATCAAAAAAAATTATTAAATCTTAACGCGTGTGATTTTGGCGATTTAATTTTACATGTTGTAAAAATTTTAGAAAGAAATTCTGATATAAGAGAAATTTATGCCAATAACTTTAAATATATACTAGTAGATGAATATCAAGATACAAATTACATTCAAAGTAGGTGGTTATATTTATTATCTGAAAAATATAAAAATATTTGTTGTGTTGGTGATGACGATCAGTCCATTTATAGTTGGCGTGGTGCTGAGATAAAAAATTTTTTAGAATTTGATAAAGTTTATAAAAATTCGAAAGTAATACGTTTAGAAGAAAATTATAGATCTTCTCAAAATATTTTATCAGTTGCTTCTGATCTTATTGCAAACAATCAAAATAGAGTAGGAAAAACCTTAAGAACCACAATGGAAGAGGGTGATTTGGTAAAGCTTAATTGTTTTAAAAATGGAAAAGATGAAGCTACAGGAATTTCTGACGAGATAGAAAAAAAATTAAAAAATAAATATTCTTTTAATAATATTGCTATTTTAGTTAGAGCTATATTTCAGACGAGAGAATTTGAAGAACGTTTTTTAAAAATTGGACTTCCCTATAGAATTTTAGGAGGAACAAAATTTTATGAACGGGCAGAAATTAAGGACTGTGTTGCTTATTTAAGGTTAATTCATCAACCCAAAGATGATTTAGCTTTTGCTAGAATAGTTAATAATCCTAAAAGATCTATTGGAGAAAGTACAATTAAATTAATACATGAGTTTTCTAATGCCCACTCTGTTAGTCTAGAAATTGCCTCCAAAAAATTAATTGAACAAAATTTGATCAAACCCAAAACAAAATTAGGTCTTAGTTCTTTTTTATTTTTAATAGATAAGTGGAGGAATGATTTAAATATAAAAAAAATTAATCATATTAAGCTATTACAATCGGTTTTAGATGAATCTGGCTATTCTGCTATGCTTAAAAATAAGAAAGATCTGGATAACGAAGGTAGACTAGAAAACATTAAAGAACTTTTAAGCGCGATGAAAGAATTTGGAGATTTAGAAAATTTTTTAGAGCATGTAGCATTAGCAACCGCAATTGATCAAGATTGGGATGGAGAAAAAGTAAACATGATGACAATGCACGGCTCAAAAGGTCTTGAATTTGATGTTGTTTTTCTTCCTGGGTGGGAAGAGGGTCTTTTTCCGCACCAAAAATCAATTGAAGAAAAGGGACAAAATGGGCTTGAGGAAGAAAGAAGACTGGCGTATGTCGGCATAACCAGAGCTAAAAAGAAAGCACTTATATCATTTGCTATGAATAGATTTTATCAAGGAAATTGGATTGACAGTATGGCTTCTAGATTTATAGAAGAATTGCCTGAGAAATTTTTAGAAAAAAATTCTTTTTTTGATGATTCAAAAGATGATAGTAATGATTTTGAATTCAACCAAGACTTTGAAATTGACGAAGGAACTAAAAGTCCAGGATGGATTAGATATCAAAAAAGAATCAAATGATCAGCAATAAAATAAAGAAATTAAGAAAAAAATTTAAACAATTTAATATTGATGGCTACATTGTTCCAAAGAATGATGAATTTTTTTCTGAATATGCGGCAAATGATAGGCTAAAAAATATTACAAATTTCACAGGTTCGGCTGGAATGGCCATTATTTTAAAGAAAAGTAATTATCTGTTTGTTGATGGGAGATATACAATTCAAGCCAAAAATGAATCTGGAAAAAATTTTAAGATAATTGAGATTCATAAAAAATTACCACATAAAATAATCAAAAATCAAAATCTAGGTTATGACCCAAATTTGTTTACATCAAAAAAACTTATAAATCATTTTTTAAATAATAAATTAATTCCAATTAATAAAAATTTGATTGATGATATGTTCAAAAAAAGAATAAAAAAAAATAAACCTTTTTTTTCTTTAAATAAAAATATAGTTGGTGAGAGTCACACTTCAAAAATTAAAAAGATTAAAAGTTACTTAAAATTAAATAAAGCTGATTACTTGTTTGTAAGTGCACCAGAAAATGTAGCATGGGTTTTAAATATAAGAGGATATGACAATCCTACCAGTCCAATACCGAATTCAAGATTAATTATTAGTAAAAATAATAAAATATTCTTAATTGCTAAAAAACAAAATTGCCTAAAAATTATTCAAGAAAAAAGAGTCAAAAAAGATGAAATAATAGAATTTAAAAATTTTAATTACTTTATAGAGAGTCTTAAAGGTAAAAATTTTATAATAGATAATAATTCATGCTCAATTTTTTATGAAAAAATAATTAGCTCTAAGTTTCATATTTTAAATAAGAAAGATCCCATCTATAAATTAAAATCAATTAAGAATCCTCAAGAAATAAAACATATGATTGTAGCTCATAAAAAAGATGGCTTAGCATTAACGAAATTTATCTACTGGATTAAAAATATAAACAAAAAACAAATAACAGAAGTTGATGCGCAAAATAAATTAGAAAAATTTAGAAAACTCGATATTGACTATTTATACCCCAGCTTTAATACAATTGCTGGTACTGGCTCTAATGGCGCAATTGTCCATTACAGGGCAACAAAACAATCAACAAAAAAAATCAATCAAAATGATATATTTTTATGCGATTCAGGTGGTCAGTATCGATATGGCACAACCGATGTAACCAGGACAATTTCTTTTTCTAATCAAAAACAATTCATAAAAGATACTTTTACAAAAGTTTTAAAAGGTCATATTGCTGTGGCACTTACAAACTTAAACATAGACAGCTCTGGTGATAAAATTGATATAAGAGCCCGAAAATATTTAAAAAAAGATGGTTTAGATTACGCACATGGTACAGGACATGGAGTTGGTTTTTTCCTTAATGTTCATGAAGGCCCACAGTCTATTTCTAAATATAACACTATAAAAATTGAAAAAGGAATGATTTTAAGTAATGAGCCAGGTTATTATAAAAAAAATCATTTTGGAATTAGAATAGAAAATTTAATTTATGCAAAGCAATCAAAAGGTAATTTGCATTTTGTAAACCTAACACTCGCGCCTATCGAAAAAGATTTGATTAACTACAGGCTATTAAACACAATAGAAAAAGATTATTTGTTTAGATATCATTTAAATATATACGCACAATATTCGAACTCACTAAATAAAAAGGAAAAACAATGGCTAGCTAGTCTTATCTAGCATTTTTAACCATTCTTGTTGATTAATAATCTTAATATCAAATTCTTTAGCAAAATTAATTTTTTTAGCTGTGGGTTTTTCACCAATAATTAAATAGTTAAGATTTTTATTTACATTATTAATTATTTTTCCTGAATTTTGTTCAATTAATGATTTTGCTTCTGCTCGACTAATTCCATTTAATTTTCCAGTAAGCATGAAGGTCTTATTTTTTAACAATCCATTGCTATTAACAGATACTATATTTTTGATTGTAAGATTGTTATATAATTCAGATAAAATATTTAAATTTGTTTTATTTAAAAAAAAATTTTTGATTGATTGAATTTGGGTGATGCCTATACCATCAATATTCAATAAATTTTCTATATTTCCAACTTTAGATAACTTTAAAAAATTTAACATTGATTTTATGTGCCTAGCTATAATTTTTGCATTTTCTTGTCCTATATGTCTAATTCCAAGAGAGTAAATAAATTTTTCTAATGAAATTATTTTTTTTTGTTCTATCGAAAATTTCAGATTTGTTACTGATAATTTTCCCCAACCTTCTAAATTCTGTATTTTGTTATAATCAAGATTAAAAATATCCTGTGGTAATCTAATTAATTTCAAATTCCAAAAATTTTCTACAATTTTTTTTCCTAGTCCATCAATATTGAATGCTTCTTTTGAGACAAAATGTTTTATTTTTTCTACAGCAATTTTTTCACACTCATAACCTTCACTTGTACATCTTCTCACTGCATCATTTTTTTTTGTTGTTTCGTTAAAATCTTTAATTGTTTTGCTGCCACATGAAGGACAATCCAATGGAAAAATGAATTTTTTAAAATGTTTATTTCTTTTCTTTAAATCAACAGAAATTACATGAGGTATTACATCTCCCGCTCTCTCAACGGTAACTGTGTCACCAATTCTTATATCTTTTCTATTTATTTCATCTTCATTATGCAGTGTTACATTTGAGACTATTACACCACCAATATTTACTGGTTTTATTTTAGCTACCGGTGTAAGAGCACCTGTTCTTCCCAGTTGAATTTCAATATTTAATATTTCTGAGATCGAACTATTTGGAGAAAATTTATGTGCTATAGCCCATCTTGGTGCATTAGCTGCTAAACCCAGTCTTTTTTGTAAATCAAAATTATTTACCTTGTATACAACTCCATCTATATCAAATGCCATTTCTTTTCTTTTTTTTTCTAAATTTTCATGATTTGCAATTAAATTTTGCACACTTATAATTTTTTTGTTGAATGGATTTATTTTAAAACCCCAAGAATATAAACTATCTAAAAAATCTGTTTGATTGTGTATGTTCATGTTTTTTGCATATCCATAAGTATAAGCAATAAATTTAAGTGGAATTTTACTTGTAACACTTGAATCTTTCTGTCTCAATGATCCAGAGGCTGCATTTCTGGGATTTGCAAATTTCTCATTAATTTTTTTAAAATCATTATTTTCAATAAACACTTCTCCACGGATATCAATTTCTTCAGGGAAGTTTTTATTTATTATTGATATTGGAATATCTTTAATTGTTTTTAAATTTTGAGTTATATCTTCTCCTTCTGTTCCATTTCCTCGGGAAAGACCTTTTGTAAATTCTCCTCTAATATAAATTAATGATGCAGATATCCCATCTATTTTTGGTTCAGCACTATATTCAATTTTATTTGAATCTTTTAAACTTAAAAAATTTTTTATTTTTTTTTCAAAATTTTTCAGATCTTCTTCATTAAAAGCATTGTTCAATGATAACATTGGTACCTTGTGTTTCACTTTTTGAAAATTTCTTGAAGGTTTAAAGCCTACAGATCTACTTGGAGAATAATCGCTTTTTAGAGATTCATATTTATTTTCTAAATTTATTAAATCTTTTTTTAATGAATCAAATTCTTGATCTGATACAATCGGTTTATTTTTATCGTGGTAATACTTATTGTATTTTCGAACTAATTTGATTTTTTTTAGATAGTCATCTTTTATTTCTTTACTAGGCATTTACTTCAATAAATCTCTAAACTTTTTGATGAAAAAATTATTAGATCTTTTATCTTCTTTTTTAATTTTTTCTATTCTAGAATTATATGTTGGATTTAATATTTTATAAGACTCTCCGTACCATTTGCTAGACTGATAATTGTATCCTAAAATACTTGCATACCTTTTGGACTCTTCTAATAGACCTAATCTATAGTTTATTTCCACCAGTCTATATAAGGCTTCTTCTATGTGAATTGTCGTTTCATAATTTTCAACAATGTATTTAAATCTATTAATTGCAGCTATCCATTTTTTGTCTTTTAAATAATGTTTTCCTATAAAAATTTCTTTTGCTGCCAAAATATCTAAAACTAAATCAATTTTAAATTTTGCATCAACGGCAAAATCAGATTCTGGAAAATTTTCAATTATATATTTAAAATATTTTTGAGCCTTCATTAACGGCTCAAGATCTTTTTTTTCATCAACAATTGTCTCATAATAGCATAGCGCTAAAAGAAAATATGCATAATCTTGATTTGGGTTTAGTGGATAAAGTTTTATAAATCTCTCTAATTCAAAAATTGCATCAGGGTAATATGATTGAGAATAATATGAATATGCTGCCATCAATGATGATTTTGATGCCCACTCTGATTGAGGATATAGCAATTCTGCTTCATTAAACATTTTTGCAGCAAAAATTACGTCACCTTTTTCTAAGGCATCTTTTCCTTTTTGATACGCATCGATCATTTGTAGCTCAATATCATCTTCCTGAATAATACTTACTTCCTGTTCTTTCTTACCAGAACATGAGGAAAGAATGATAATTGATAATAGTATTAATAAATAATTTAAACCCATAAGTTTTATTATCAGATTTATATAGAAAATTATAACTTTTAAGCTATTGATTTTAAGATGTTTCGATTTAACAGTGTATGTGGAACATTTTTTTCTTTAATTTCAACAACTGAATAATTACTTTTATCTGAAAAAACTTTTCTTAGAATTTGATTTGTTAGCTTGTGCCCACCCTGTGAACAAATTATTTTACCAATTATCTTATAACCAGACAAATAAAGATCACCCATACAATCTAATATTTTATGATTTACGAATTCTTTTGAATTTCTAAGACCACCATCATTTAAAATTTTTTTATCTTTTACTACAATTGCATTTTCTAGGCTGCCACCTTTGGCCAATCCAATTTCTTTAAGCTTTTCAATATCTTCAAAAAGACAAAATGTTCTTGAATTATAAATATCGGTTAAATCAGATTCATATACGTTGACTAAATTTCTTTGTGTTCCTATCAGGTCATTTTCATATTTAAGCTCAAAATCTATGTCTAAACTAATCTTCCCAGGTTCAATAGATATAATTTTTTTCCCATCAATAAATTCAATTTTTTTTTCAATCTTGATTATTTTTATTGGTGCTTCACTACTTTTAATTCCTACTCTCAATATAGCCTCGACAAAATCTTTCGCAGATCCATCTAAAATTGGAACTTCTTTATTGTTAATTTCGATCATAGCATTATCAACTCCCATTCCATATAAAGCACCCATTAAATGCTCTATAGTTGAAACACTTACTCCATATTCATTTGAGATAGTTGTGCAAAAAATGGCACTACTAACATTAAAAATATTAGGAATTATAATATTGTTTTCTTTAACATCTATTCTTTTAAAAATTATTCCAGTATTTGGTTCTGCTGGTCTGATTGTTAAGTTTGAATATAGGCCACTGTGAAGACCAATCCCATTAAGGTTAATACTTTCACTTATTGTTTTTTGATTTAAAACAGACATTGGAAAACTTATAAATTCTTAAAATAAATTAAGAAAAACAAGAAATGTTACAGTAAAATACTAATTCAATTAAAAAAGTGAAAAAGTTTCTCAAAAAAGCCTTGTTTTATTTGTTTTTTTGGAATTATTACAACCTCTTGACTGTTTGGACCTTCATTTTGTTTTAATGCTGATTGACAAATGTCTTCAAGAGTTTCTTCTAATAAATCCACATCATTTAGGAGGAATATTTTTTCTTTAAATCTATTGTCTAATATCTTCGACCCTTCCCCCATTAAAATCATTTTATATTTGATAAAGGTCATTAAATTCGATTTAATTGTTTTGATACTTAGCTCTAAAATTTCTTCAATTCTCGCAAAAATTATTTGTTGGATTAGATCTTGTGAAATATTTTTTTTACTTATAAAGTTTTGGCTGCTATCAAAAGATATTTTCAATTTTTCAGACTCCAATAAGCTTAAATTCAAAATTTTAGAAATATCCTTTGTAATATTGTGGCTTCCAATAGGTAAAACATCAAAAAAAATAATTTCATTTTTTCTATAACAGGTGATGGATGTTTTGTTTAAACCAATATCTATAAACGATATATTTTCAATTATTAAAAATTGATTTTTATAATTTAAGGATTTTGAATAACTCGAACAGAAAATTTGATTGACGGAAACTCCTAATTCAAAAAATATTTTCTTAAAATACTCTATAATTTTTTTTGAGATACATATAAAAAAAATATTTAATGAAATAAAATTACAATTAATGTTAGGAGGTAAGAATTCGTATTCAACATTGTCAATTGTATAGTTTTTAATAATAATATGCGCAATATATTGATTAGGATAATTTTTTAAAATTTGTTGTTTTGCATCTTGTATTAAAAATTGAATCTCCTCTTTTTTTAATTTTGATCCATCAATTTTTTTTGATATTGAAATACCAACAGATAACATCTCCGAGCTATCTACCATTAAATTTACATCATCGAGGTACTCTTTTGTACTTTTCTCCAATGAAGAAATGATTTTTTGAATATCTGAATTAATATTTGAATGGTCAATAAAAAAATCTGTTTCCTCATAAAAAACTTCTTTTGGGTTATCTTTACTAAAGGCACCTGCTCTTACTTTGGATGTTCCACAGTCGAAATATACTTCAAAATTTTTATTTTTCATTAATATACGGCTAATTGATTGGTAATTCTTAAATCTATAACTTTACTAACCTGAAATAGATCATTTGCTATAATTTCATACGCTAGATCCAATGATTCAAGTAGATTTTTTTCTGGTAACTTAATTAGAATCTCTTCATTAGTTAAAATATCCCATCTGTTGGATGGAAAAAAATATAAAGTTTTAAATTTTGTAAAAGTGAATTTAGATCGCATAATATTTTTTTTGAAAGTCAAAAAATCCTTAGAATTAAATTCTCCAAATATATAAGGTAATATCTCGCTATTCTCTTTATCATCAATAAGCTTACCGTTAGCACCAACTAATTGGTCATTTTTAGAATTTCTTGCAACAAATTTTGTGGGTTTGATGTTTATATTGATGGTTGAGGGGTAAATTTTTTTAATACTATACTCTTCAATAATATTATACTTAATTATAACTTCTTGAATTTCTTCTTTGCCAACTAATAATATATTTTTATAAAATAAATCCTTTAATTCATTAGAGATTTTTGAGTTGTTTTTTTTTGAAAGCCCCTCGATATTAATTTTATTGACTGTATAGGAATAACTGCTTTGATTTTCCAAAAATTTACCAGTTGTTGTGCTTAATATAAATAAGAATAATAAGTATATGATTATCTTATTTTTTTTATCTGTTAATTGATGCATCTTTTAGAATCCATTCAATTAATTGTATAAAACTTATACCTTTGTGGTTGGCTATTTCAGGAACCAAAGAAAGCTTGGTCATGCCTGGTTGTGTATTAATTTCTAGTAAATAAAATTTCCCCTTATAAAACTTAAAGTCTGATCTGGTAACCCCCTTGCAACCAATTAGCTGATGAGCTTTACGTGTAATATCTGTGATTTTTTGTAAATCTTTTTTCACAAGTCTTACTGGGATTATATGTTTTGTTTTTGCTTTTGAGTTATATTTTGCCTCATAGTCGTAAAATTTTCTCTTTGGCTCTAACTCAATTACACCCAGTGATTTGTTGCCCATTATAGCTACTTGTATCTCTCTGCCTGCAATAAATTCTTCAATCAAAATTTGATCATATGCACTTAACTTTTTTAAATTTTTGATTATATTTTTCTTAGTGCAAATATATACGTGTACACTTGATCCTTCATTAATTGGCTTTATAACGACAGGAAATTTTAATTTTTTTTCAATAATTTGAATAATATTTGTTTTATTTTTTTTATAATCAAATTTAATATATTTTGGAGTTAATATTTTATTTTTGATAAAAATTTTTTTTGAAATTTCTT
>MDTF01000012.1_pt1 | contig 10014 bp, 9 predicted proteins | sample 811191 | NCBI WGS metagenome assembly MDTF01 (sample SAMN05326649, study PRJNA326480) | marine metagenome | isolation source: seawater | place: Southern Ocean | collected 2011 | reverse complement strand
GTATGTTTTTATGGTCTATGCATCCAACATATTCAGTTTTTAAGTTTTTTGGAGTATTCAGGTTTTACAATTATTAAATAAAGGTGTACTTTATAAAATATTCATATATTAAAAATTTATAATGACCGATGATAATCTTATGCTTAAAAATTTATCCATAATTGTATCTAGTAAAAAAGAATGCGAGAATTTAAAGACAATATTGCCGATTTTAAAAGGGAAATCTAATGATGTAATAGTTGTAGATGGTCACTCTAAGGATGGTACTGAAGAAGTTTGTTTACTTAATAAAGTTAACTTTGTTTTAGATAATGGTCTTGGAAAAGGAGATGCTCAAAGAGTAGGAGCGTTAAAGGCAAAATATGATTACATAATTTTCTATGATGCTGATGGCTCGCATGACCCTAATGATATAGAGAATTTATATAATGATATAACTTCAGAAAAATTTGATTTAATTGTTTGCAGTAGAAAAAAAGGTGGAAGTTTTGATCTTACTGCTAATGTTACTTTTATGGGGTTTATTAGATCGACTGGTTGTGATTTTTTAACTTTACTTTTTAATAAATTTTTTAAGACAAAGTTTTCTGACATTCTTTATAGTTTAAAATCTATAAAAAAAGAAAAATTTAATACTTTAGGTACTACAGAAAATGGCTTTGGAATAGAAATAGATATTTTAACCAAAAGTGTAAAAAAAAAAATATAGAATTAAAGAAATACCAAGTAGAGAAAATGCAAGAGTTCATGGTGAATCAAAACTCAGTACACCATTTGGTGTTTACTTTATATATCAAATTTTTCGAGAATGGTTATTTTGATATAAGATGAAATTTTTAAAATTTAATATATAAATATTGATCATGAAATATCCATTGCTATCAAACGCCTTCTCTAATTCAGACATATCAGAGGGTCAAAAAGTTCTCAGAAGCAAACAAATAACCATGTCTTCCAAAACAAAACTGTTTGAAAGGAAATTTGCAAAATATATAGGGAGCAAATATGCATTAATGGTGAATTCTGGATCCTCTGCAAACTTACTTGCCTTGTCATTACTAACTAACCCAATGAGAAAAAAAAGACTCATGCCAGGAGATGAGGTTATTGTTCCTGTTGTTTGTTGGTCAACATCATTGTGGCCAATAATTCAGCACGGACTTAAACCTATTTTCGTAGATATAAATTTAAAAAATTTAAATATTGACTTAGATAAATTAAAAAAAAAGATAACAAAAAAAACAAAAGCTATTTTTTGTGTTCATGTCTTGGGTTTATCAACAGATATGTTTGAATTAAGAAAAATAGCACAACAAAAAAAAATAATGATAATTGAAGATACTTGTGAGTCTTTTGGTACAAAGCTTAAAAGTAAATTTTTAGGAACTTTTGGTGAAGCTGGAACATATTCATTTTATTATTCTCATCAAATCACATCTGGTGAAGGAGGAATGATTACATGTAATAATAAGGAAGATTATGAGATTTTACTATCATTAAGATCACATGGCTGGGCAAGAGAGAAATTAATTCAAAAAAAGTATAAAAAAAATTATCCCAGTTTAGATCCTAGATTTTTGTTTATTAATTCCGGCTATAATCTTAGACCAACAGAAATCCAAGCAGCGATAGCATTAAATCAATTTAAAAGAAAAAATGTTTTCAAAGAGAATAGAGAATTTAATAGAAATGAAATTATAAAAAAGGTTAAGTCACATAAAAGTTTTTGTAATCAAATTAATTTCTTAAATGTTGAAAAAAATATTAACCCAAGTTGGTTTGGGCTAGCCATATTTATTGATGAAAAGTATTCAAGCAAGAAGTCAAAATATTTAGACTATTTAGAGAAAAAAGGCATTGAAACAAGACCAATCATTAGTGGCAATTTTGCTAACCAACCTGCTGTAAAATTATATAAATTAAATAAAAATAATGAAAAATTTAAAAATGCACAGATAATAGAAAATTTAGGTTTCTTCATTGGTCTTCACACAAAAAGAATTGACTCTAAATTGGCTAACTATATTAGTAGCAATTTATTGATGGTTAATGAGCTTTAAGTCAATCGGTATTACAGGGTCTACAGGAGTATTAGGCTCATACATAAAAAAAAATCTTAAAAATATAAAGTTTGATTGTTTTAATGGAGATATTACAAATAAAAAAGATATTCAAAAATGGTTAAATGGTAAAAAATTTGATGCTCTATTTCATTTTGCTGCAGTAGTTCCTACTAAAAAAGTTTTAAAAAATTATAATCACTCAAAAAAAGTAAATTACCATGGCACAAAATTATTAATTGATCATGTTAAAAAAAATGAAACCACAAAATGGTTTTTATTTAGCTCAACTTCACATGTTTATAATTTTAGAGAAAAAAAAATTACTGAAAATTCAGAAATAAAACCAATAAGCAAATATGGTTTAACCAAATTGATGGCAGAAAAATACTTGTTTAAAAAAATGGGGAAAGTAAATATTTGTATAATAAGAATTTTTAGCTACACAAGTTTTAATCAAAATATTAATTTTTTTGTTCCATCAATGTATAAAAAATTTTTAATTAATGATTCAATTACTTTAAATAATATAAATCATGTTAGGGACTTTATTGATTTAACTGATATTTATTCAGCAATAAAATTACTATATCTAAAGAAGTCAAAAGGAATTTATAATTTAGGCTCAGGAAAGCCAACGCCTTTAATCAAAATAGTAAAATATTTATCTAATCTTTTTAATAAAAAATATACAATTAGTAAATCAAACATAAAAACAATACACGTTGCTAACCTAAAAAAAATAATTAAATTAGGCTGGAAACCAAAAAGCAATATTGTAAAAATATTAAAATCCTATCATTTAAATTTTAAAAAAAATTAAACACTATTTAATCTTAATTACAATTTTTACTATTAATTTAATTTTAACGATAACTATATTCTTGATTGTCTAGGATTAAACTTTGTAATCCCTAATGAGAGTTTTAATCCCTTTTTGAAAAGAGGTGCGTGGATCCCAATTTAAAATTTTTTTTACTTTTGAGATGTCAGGATAAAGTATCAATATTTCATCCTTTCTTAATGCAATTTTACCAAAAATAGGCTTTCCTAAATTAATATAATTTTTTATAAATAATATTACTTTTTTTATATTATATGGTTTGCCTGTCCCAATATTCATTATTTCACCTATTGATTTTTTATTATAAAAACATTTGAAAATTGCTTTCATTAAATCATCAACAAATAAAAAATCTCTATATTGTTTTCCAGCAGAGCAATCAAATGCATTGTCATTTAAACATTCACTTAGTGTGTGAGGTATAAGTCTATTTGTATCTTGGTGGGATCCATAAACTAAATATAGTCTAAGAATCGTACACGGAAAATTGTGTAGCTTATTTAATTTTAATAAATAATTTGTAGCCATTAATTTAGCTTTTCCATAAGTAGATTTGAGTTTATTTACATCTGTTTTACTACTTTCTTTTTGTGGGGATTTTGCATTACCATATTCAACAGAACTACCTATTTGTATAAATGATTTTATTTTTCTATCCTTAAATATATCTGCCAAATTTTTACAACCAATATAATGACTTCTATAAGTTTTTAATTTTTCACTATGATTTACATAACCACCAAAATTTACAACAAAATCATAATCAGACTTAATTTTTTTTAATATAAGTTTTTTTTTAGCTATATCTAAGATTAAGTACTTTACTTTTGGTAAAAATCTTATTTTTTTGGGTTTATTAGTTGAAATACTAGTTACCTTCCATTTTTTTGAAAGGCATTTTTTAGCTAAATGATAACCAAGAAAACCTGTGCCACCAATAATAAGAATTTTTTTATTCAAATTTATTTATTTTTTAAAATTTCTTCTAATTTATCTTTATCTCTCTTGGTATCCATACATTGCCAAAAACCTTTGTGTCTAAATGCTACTAACTGACTTTGAGAACTTGCTTTTTCAAGTGGTTCTTTTTCTAAAAAAGTTTGATCATTCTTTATTAAATTTAAAAACTCTGGTTCTATGACAAAAAAACCTCCATTAATCCAGCCCTCATCCATTTTATCTTTTTCCTTAAAAGTTTTAACATTATTGCCACTTAATTTAATAGCACCAAACCTTGCTGGTGGTCTCACAGCAGTTAATGTAACTAATTTTTTTCTTCTGTTGTGAAATTTTAATAACTCGGTCAGGTTTATATCTGATAACCCATCTCCATAAGTCATTAAAAAAGTTTCTTTACCCAGCAACTTTTTTAATCTTTTCAATCTACCTCCTGTCATTGTTTTGAGGCCTGTATCAATTAAATTTATATTCCATTCAAATTTTTTATTTTTAAAGTATTGTTTAATAACTGAGCCTTTATAACCAAGAGCAATATAAAAGTCTGTAAAACCATATTTTGCATAATGCTCCATAATATGAACTATTATTGGTTTTTTATTTATTCCAATCATTGGCTTTGGTATTGTTTTGGTATACTCAGAAATTCTAGTTCCAAACCCACCTGCAAGAATTACAACTTTCATGGTTTTTTTTTCATAAATTTTATGATTTGTTTTCTAGAAATATCAAGCGTGTTTTTCTTATTTTTTTGAAAGTTTTTATACCAGTTTACTACAAATTCAATCGTTTCATCTAAATTTAGCCTTGCTTTCCATTTTAAGATTTTTTTAACCTTAGACGTATCAAGTTGAAGCAGAGAAGACTCATAAAATTTATTACTTTTTTGTACGCTCCAATTAATTTCTGGCCATTTTCCTTTAATCTCTTTTAAGAATTGTAACACAGTTACATTTTTAATTTTATCAGAGCTAAAATTAAAAGAATGACCATTGAGGCTTTTGTCTTTATCTAATCTTAATGACAAATCTAGGTATCCCGAAAGTGCTTCTAAAACATGCTGCCAAGGTCTCGTAGAATTTGGATTTCTTATGTTTGGAATTTTATTTTTTAACCACATTTTCATGCAATCTGGAATTAGACGATTCTTAGACCAATCTCCACCACCAATAACATTTCCAGCTCTTGCTGTGCAGACTCTTAATTTAGTATTTTTGTTTTCGATAAAAGTTTTAAAATAGGAATTGAAAAGAATCTCTGCTGATGCTTTGGAAGCACTATAAGGATCAATACCACCAAGTATATCTGTTTCTTTATAACCTTTTTTTTGTTCAAGATTTTTATAACACTTATCACTTGTTATTATAATGGCTGTACACTTATTGTTTAATTTATTTAATGCTTCTAAAATATTAAGCATTCCCATAACATTAGTCTCCCAATTAAAAAATGGATTTAAAATTGATTTATATACTAAGGATTGAGCAGCTAAGTGGAAAAGAAAGTCAGGCCTTTCCTTTAAGATCATTTTTTCTATCTTTTTTTTATTTCTTATATCAAAATAAAAATCTTTAATTTTTAATTTTCTTTTAACAAGGTTGTAATGATTATTTTTATTTTTTTCTGGAAGAGAAACTCCAACAACTTTAGCACCAAGTATATTTAACCATATTGTAAGCCAAGAACCTTTAAAACCATTATGTCCAGTAATTAAAACTTTTTTATTTTTAAAGAAATTTAAATTTTTCATATTTTTTTATAAGTGAGCATAATTTTTAAGCAGCTACGATATTTAATAATTTTACAGTTAATCAATCTAATTGAAATATTAGATTTTTTCATTAAATATTTCCCATAATTTTTTATGAGATCTGGATGGATATTTGATATAATCATCCTTGTATAATTTATATTTTATTTTATCTATTTTAAATAAATTAATCTTTTGAATCTTAGAATCATTATTTTTATCATCAATATTAAAATAAGGAGAATTAAGTTTTTTTGCAATAACTGAAGGGGTGTAATTGTCAAATGATCTAATATATTCATTTGATAGTAAAAAAACTAATGGTTTTTTATAAATTACAGCATACGTAATTGCTGTACTACAATGAGCAAAAACAATTTTAGAATCTTTAACTAAATTTATTGTTTTATTTTTAATAAATTTTCTTCCATAGAGGTAATTTTTGTTTGACTCATAATCTGATTTTGGGTGGGCGCAAACTATTACCTTCATATTAAAATTTTTTTCAAAAGTATTAAAAAAATTGTTTAGAGCTGGATAGTATTTCTCTGAAGTACACCTGGGAACAGGAACCATTCCTGGAAATATTAAGCCATCTGCTACAAAAGGAATATTTTGATCTAAAAAAACCGCATATGGTTTTTTAATATTTAACTTAGGCAATTTATTGTTTTTTAAATAATTATCATAATCATAACTATGGGCATAAATAATTTTTGTGTTTTTCCTAATATCTGGATCTTTTATTCCAGTTTTTCCAGTTACAACGATCTTATCAAAAAAAAAATTTGGTTTTTTTTTAATAAACCTATTCCTCAACTTCGTAATTTGACTTACTATAAATGTTAAAAATTTTTTTTTACTTGTTAGTTTTAAAATAAAAATATGAATATTCTGCATAAAAGATCTTGGATCTGTTGGGTCTATCACAAGTCCATTTTGAATTTTTATAAGAGGAATATTATTTTTTTTTAAAATCTTAGTCAGTCTATGTATCAATGGTTTGTTAGACATATAATTTATTGAATTACTAAAGTTATGCTTTTCTACAAACTCTATAAATGAAGGTATACTTTTAATAGAATAATACCCTTTGCATTTGTAAGTTTTTTGAGAATATTTAAATCCTGCTAATTTTTTTGAAAAATTTTTTGTAAAATCAAAAATAAAAACGTTGAATTTTTTTCTTAAGTTGCTGATGCCAAATCTCTTATAGTCTCTTTTAGTAAAGGAAATGTCTGTCATTATAATAATTTTTTTCTTCATGATATTTTTAAAACATTTTTCTGGAAAATCTTCATTATATTATTATTAAAAGTCCTTGAGATTTTTGTAGCTCTTAACTTTTTTCTTTTTTTTAAATGTTCTTTCTTCAATAAACTTACAAACCCCTTTGGGCTTGTTATATCTATTTTCTTTTAAATAAAGCTCGTCATGTGTTATAATAATTTTCATTCGATTTTACTTAACATCTTGAGCTAATTAAAGAAAGTCTAATTATAAAATTTTATTTTTTTCTCTCTCTTGGCTCATCTTTCTAGCTTTATTTTTTATTAGGATTGGTGTTTCAATTTTTTGTCAGTGAAAGTCATATAATATGAAATTTAATATTCACTAGGTGTAAAAATTATTCATATAAAAATAATATTTAAAAATTATAAGAAATTAGGTGTTTATTAACTAAAAAAATCAAAATTTATCTACTTAAATAAAATATTTAATAGTATAGTAGCGAAATTTATTAATTTACTAAACTATTTACCTAATATCATATGAGTTCTTCAAAAACCTATCATTCAACAATGAGCGTAAGTGTTGAGAAAAATAGTGGGTTAATAAATGTTGAAAATTTTAATATTCAAAATAATCGAGTAGTCGAAATATTTTTAGAGTTAAAAAAAATTTTGATTAAAGAAAATTTTACTCATGTGTATTTATCTAGGATCATGGGTAAACAAGTGATCAGATATACTCATTTGTATTCTTCAGATAAACCAATTATTCTTAAACAACTTTTTTCTGATGAAGATAATCTTTTATGTTTATTTGAATTATTTCTATTGGATAATCATGTGCAAATTACACGAATAGAAAAAATACTGGGCAAAGATTTAATTTCAAGAATGATAAAAGAGGAAATTTTACTTTTATCAGATAACAATAGTATAGGCAGTAAAATTTCCATAACGCCTTTTGATTCCCATCACTTAATAAATGAAGGTCATCGAGAATTTGAGCCATTACATATTCATCAAGTATCAAGATCACAAAATTATGTTTATGAGGTTTTTAAATTATTAAAAAAAAATGTAAAAGAATTTAAAAATAACAAAATTTTAGACCTATGTAGTGGTTCAGGAGCATTAGGTATGTCAGTGTCAAATCTTGATTCTGAAATTTGCGGTATAGATTTAAATCCAAGAGCTATTGAAATTGGAATGTTAAATTCAGAATTTAATCAGAGAAAAACTAATTATTTATTAGGTAATGCTAATAATGGATGGATTAATGAAGATAAATTTGATTTAATTGTATCAAACCCTCCGTTCCATGGTTTGATAGATAGTGACCCACTAGATGCAAAAACTAGTCGTTTAATTGTTCATGCTGGTGAGTTTGGCGACAGTTCAACAAAATCTATTTTAAGTAATTTAAAAAAAAATATTAGTGAAAATGGAAACTCAATTATTATCGCTAATTGGCTTCTTAAAGATAATAAATTAGCATATCCAGCTATTGATGAATTAACTCAAAATGGAACATTATTATTATTTCATGATCCAATCGTCAAAGCTGATACATGGGAGGGTATAAGAACTTTATATTGGGCAGATAAACTTGAAGCACTTCCAAATGGATTTTTTAAAAAGTTTTTAAAGAAGGCACACTTTAATCAGGTTTGTTTTGGAGTAGTTTGTTGGCTAAAAAACAAGGGCCCAGGAGGGTTTCATATGATCGAAAATACAGTCGAAAGAGATACAAATATCATTTCAAATTGGGCAAAATTAAAAATTAAAGAGATATTTGGCTCTTCCTGAAGGGTAAATAATCTTTAGTCAGAATTTTATTAAATCTCACAACAAAAGTGAATCTAACTTTATTTGAGCTGTTATATCCACTTTTGTGAAAAACATTTGCATTCATAACAGCACAATTATTTTTTTTAACTGATAAAGACAACGTTTTATATTTTTTTAAAAACTTATTTGGAACAATAATTTGTTTGGTAACAAGATCTTCACCTTTTTTTTTCATAGTAGAGACATTATCTTCACATTGACTTCCTGGTTTCAGTAATATTGTTCCATTTTTAAAATTAGTATTAATTAAAGGACACCAAACGAGAGCTCCATTTGAGGGTATTTCATTTAGTTTATCATAAGCGCTGTCTTGATGCCATCCATAAATATTTCTTGTATCGTGAGGAACATCCATTCTAAAACCTGGACTTCGCAAGCAAAGTTCATCTGGTTTTACTTTTAAAAATTTTGCTGCTATTTTTGCTAAATTATTTGATGTATAAAAATTACTTAGAAAATTTGCACTCCATATAGCTTCATATATTGAAGAAAATTTTAATGCATTCTTTTCTCTTAGTATAATTAAATCTCTATTTAATTTCGAGCACTCAAAATTTGAATAATCTTTTTCTTTAAAATACTCAGGAGCATAAAATTTACAAATTTTTAAAAAAGATTTAAAAAACTTATCAATACTTGATTGAGAAATAGAATTCTTCACTAGACTGTAACCTTTTTCTAATTGCATTTACTTTATCAAATATGTTTATATAATTGTAATCATAATATACTAAACAATTAAAGTGATATTGCAATTAATGGAATAAGCTTTTTTAATCATCAGTACCATCCTTGTTTGCTGTATGCCTCAATTTCCATTTATTTTGCACTTTCTTCCACAAGTGAGGTGACCTAAATTTATCTAATAATTTTAAAAAATCACCTTCATTCATATTAAGATATTTCATAATATCTTTAAAATATTTCTCTGGAAATTCTCCATCATATTTTTTTATTAAGCGCTTACCTTCATCTTGATTTATGTGGTTATTTCTGATTTCTTGCGAAACATCATAGGTTGTTCTTCCAATACCAAATTTAGTAAATAGTGTATAAAAATGAAGATCATCTAATTTGTCATCTATACTATTATATTTACTATATGTTCCATTAGTTCTAAATGGTCTTGGTTTAAAGCCACAGTTCTCAACTGAATAGTAAAATGTTTCTTGCGGTACCCATTTTATATAATATCCTAAATAATGAACTTCCATTGGGAAAGTGCCTATTTCTTTATCTGTTGGTGGTAAATAAGGTTCTAAATCTTTTTTATTAAATTTTTTTATCTTTAAAATATCCTCAACTTTATTTCCTCCAATATAC
>MDTF01003443.1_pt1 | contig 10015 bp, 7 predicted proteins | sample 811191 | NCBI WGS metagenome assembly MDTF01 (sample SAMN05326649, study PRJNA326480) | marine metagenome | isolation source: seawater | place: Southern Ocean | collected 2011 | reverse complement strand
TTAGTTAATTTTTCCAACCACCTTTTCTAATATTTCTTTTTGTTGTGCAAGATGTTTATTGAGATTTCCAGTCGCAGTAGAAGCTGAGGGTCTTCTTCCTATATATTCAACGTTTTTATTGCTAAAATTAATTATTTCTAATGTTCTGTTGATGAAGTGATTAACTGTATTCCAAGCACCCATATTTTTAGGTTCTTCTTGACACCAATAAATATCTGCATTTTTAGCGTATCTTTTTAATTCTTTTCCTAATCTTTTTACTGGAAATGGATAAATTTGTTCTAGTCGAATAAAAACAACTTCATTGTTTTTCGTTTTTTCTCTTGCGTCGACTAGATCAAAATAAATTTTACCCGAACAAATAACTACTTTTTTAATTTTTTTGTCATTCTTAAGCTTGATTAAACCATACTCGCTTGTATACGCTCGGTCTGGTAAAACCCTATGGAAAGAGGTTTCTTTAGCAAAATCATTTATAGTTGAGACACATTGTTTGTGTCTCAACAAAGATTTAGGAGTCATAATTACTAGCGGCTTCCTAAACTCTCTATGCATTTGTCTTCTTAAAGCGTGAAAATAATTAGCTGGTGTTGTGCAATTTACTACTTGAATATTATCTTGTGCACATAACTGTAAAAATCTTTCTAATCGCGCTGAAGAGTGTTCTGGTCCTTGCCCTTCATAACCGTGTGGCAATAACAATACTAAACCACTGGCTCTCCCCCACTTCGATTCACCAGAAGTTATGAATTGATCAATAATTATTTGCGCCCCATTGGCAAAATCACCGAATTGAGCCTCCCACAATACTAGCGTCTCAGGTTCTGATAAGGAGTAACCAAATTCAAATCCTAAGACAGCTAACTCCGACAAGAGTGTGTCTATTACTTCAAACTTTTTTTGATTTTCTGAAATATTATTTAATGGAATGTATCTTTCATGGCTGTCCTGATTTCTTAATACAGAGTGTCTCTGGCTAAAAGTTCCTCTACCAGAATCTTGGCCTGACAATCTTACAGAAAAACCTTCTGCTAAGAGGGTACCGAAGGCTAAAGATTCGGCTGTAGACCAATCAATTGGAAGGTTGTTGTTAAACATTTTTTTTTTGTTATCAAATATTTTCTTTAATGTTTTGTGTATATTAAAATTATTTGGAATTGTTGTAATTTTTTTCCCTATTAAATTAATTTTTTCTTTATCAACGCCACTAGCACCTCTTCTATCTTTGCCAGGCGTAGGTATAAACCTAGACCAGACACCATCGAACCATTTTAGCTCTGGTTTATAATTTTTTGATTCTATAAACTCTTTTTCCAGGTGTGATTTAAAAGAATTTATTTGTTGTTCTACTTTTTCTTTAGAAAAAATGTTTTCTTCTACTAGTTTTTCAGAATAAATTTTTAAAGATGTGGGGTGAGACTTTATTTTTTTATACATTAAGGGCTGCGTAAAAGAAGGTTCATCACCCTCGTTATGTCCAAATCTTCGGTAGCAAAACATATCAATCACAACATCTCTATTAAATTGTTGTCTAAATTCAGTTGCAATTTTAGCACAATGAACAACTGCTTCTGGGTCGTCACCATTAACGTGTAAAATAGGTGCTTGGGCAATTTTTGCTACTTCACTTGGATATGGTGAAGATCTTGCAAATCTTGGTGATGTTGTAAAACCTATCTGGTTATTAACGATAATATGAATTGTTCCACCTATGTTGTGTCCTGGTAGTCCTGACATTGCAAAACATTCTGCAACTATTCCTTGGCCTGCAAAAGCAGCGTCACCATGAATTAATACTGGGATAACTTTTTTTCTTTCTGGGTCTTTGTGAAAAAATTGTTTTGCTCTTACCTGACCTAACACTACAGGATTAACAGCTTCGAGATGGGATGGGTTGTCGGTTAAACTAATATGTACAACATTGCCATCAAACTCTCGATTTGATGAAGCACCTAAATGGTATTTAACATCTCCTTCAAAATCCCTTTTAGCGGCAATGGCGCTACCAAAAAATTCATTAAAGATTGCTTTAAATGGTTTGCCCATAACATTAACTAAAACATTTAATCTACCTCTATGAGACATGCCAATCTTGATTTCTTTTACTCCTAAATTGCCACCTCTTTTTATTATTTGTTCAAGTGCAGGTACTAAAGACTCCCCACCATCAATTCCAAATCGTTTTGTTCCTACAAATTTAACGTGTAAATATTTTTCAAAACCTTCTGCTTCAATAATTTTATTTAAAATTGCTTTTTTACCATTCTCTGTAAAAATAACTTCTTTTTCTGGACCTTCTATTCTATCTCTAATCCAGTTTTTTTCGTCTGGGTCTCCCATATGCATAAACTCGTAACCTATATTTCCAGAGTAAGTTTTTTTTAAAATATTTATTATTTCTAAAAGTGTTGCCTCTTGCAGGCCTAGCACTCCGTCTAAGAATATTTTTTTATTAAAATCATTTTTAGTAAAACCGTATGTTTCAAATTTTAATTCAGGATGTTCTTCTCTTACCATTAATCCTAGGGGATCAAGGTTGGCCACTAAATGTCCTCTAATTCTATAAGCCCTGATCAACATTATAGCTCTTATAGAATTTTTTGCTGATTCCTCTGTTAGTGGAAGATCAGTAATTCTATTGTCTTCTTTAAGATTTTCTTTTAAAACATCTTCTGAGTCTAGATTGTTTATTTTTATTTTTTTTTTTGGAGCCCAGCTTGGTCCTGCTAATGTTTTAGAAATAGTTTCTTTATTTTCTTTAAGACCATCGAAAAATTCCTTCCAGCCTTGGGGTAGTTTACTAGGATCTTTTAGATATTCAGAATAATACTCTTCAATAAAAGCCGAATTATTGCCAGCTAGAAATGAAGTTTTTTTAAATATATTATTATCCTGAGACGATGACATTTTATTATCTCATAATAACATATATTATTTTTAATTAACTATTTAGTTTTTCAAGCAGCGTTTTACCAATATCTGCTGGGGATTTTGAGATGGTTATCCCAGCTGATTTCATTAGTTCAATTTTGTCGTCTGCACCACCCTTGCCTCCAGATATAATCGCACCAGCATGTCCCATTCTTCTGCCTGGAGGTGCTGTTAATCCTGCAATAAAACCAACCATAGGTTTGCTAATTTTAGATTTTTTAATAAACTCACAAGCCTCTTCTTCTGCGGATCCACCTATTTCCCCTATCATGACAATAGATTTTGTTTCATCGTCTTTTAAAAATAATTCAAGACAATCAATAAAATTAGTTCCATTGATAGGATCTCCACCTATTCCTATGCACGTGGATTGCCCCATGCCACCAGCAGTTGTTTGGGCTACTGCTTCATAAGTTAAAGTTCCAGACCTAGAGACTATCCCAACAGAACCTTTTTTATGAATGTTTCCTGGCATGATTCCAATTTTGCACTCACCTGGAGTTATAATACCCGGACAATTTGGTCCAATTAAACGACTCTGACTTTTATTTAAAATTTGTTTTACTTTAATCATATCAATTACGGGTATTCCTTCGGTAATACAAACTACTAATTCTATCTTTGCTTCTACAGCTTCTATAATAGCATCTGCAGCAAATTTAGGAGGAACGTAAATCATTGTAGCGTTTGCCCCAGTGATATTTTTAGCTTCCTCTACTGAATTAAAAACTGGCAAACCTAAATGTTTTTGACCTCCCTTTTTAGGTGTCACGCCCCCTACTAACTGTGTTCCATATTTTAAAGCCTGCTCAGAATGAAAGGTTCCGTGGGTACCCGTAAAACCTTGGCAAATAACTTTTGTATTTTTATTAATCAAAACTGACATTTATTTTATTGCCTCAACAATTTTTTTTGCTGCATCATTTAAATCTGTTGCTGATAATATTTTTAAACCTGACTTATCTAACATATTTTTACCTTCTTTAAAATTGGTACCCGCTAGTCTTACTACCAATGGCACTTTCAAGTTAGTTTCTTTAGCAGCTTCTATTACTCCTTGAGCAATTACATCGCATCTCATAATTCCACCAAATATATTAATCAGAATTCCTTTAACATTTTTATCAGACAGAATTAATTTAAAAGCAGCTGAAACTTTTTCTTTAGAAGCACCACCACCTACATCTAAAAAATTAGCAGGCTCTTCTCCATATAATTTAATTATATCCATGGTAGCCATAGCAAGGCCTGCACCATTGACCATACAGCCGATTGACCCACTTAACTTAATATAGGCTAAATCGTATTTACTTGCTTCTATTTCAGCAGGCTCCTCCTCATTTAAATCTCTTAATTCTAAAATTTCTGGTCTTCTAAATATTGCATTATCATCAAAGCTCATTTTTGCATCCAAGCAGACTAATCTTTTATCTTTAGTTATGATCAGTGGATTAATTTCTATTAAGCTTCCATCTTTTTCTGTTAATATTTTATATAATGATTGAATTAATTTTGATGCTACTATTTTTTGATTTTCATTAAAATTAAATATTTTTATAATCTTATCGATATCTTCTTTTTGTACGCTTTCTTTCATCTCAACCTTCGTGGTGATAATTTTTTCAGGGTTATCTGCTGCTACTTTTTCAATATCCATGCCTCCTTCTGTGCTGCTTATAAATGCAATCTTAGAGCTTTCCCTGTCTACTAGGCAGGATAGATAGAATTCTTTGGAGATATCTGAAGCTTCTTCAACATAAAGTCTTTTTACTTCTTTGCCCTCAGGACCTGTTTGATGGGTTTTTAAAATTTTACCAAAAAGTCTTGATGCCTCATCTTTAAGTTGATCAATATTTTTTACTAATTTCACACCTCCTGCTTTACCTCTGCCACCCGCATGAATTTGGGCTTTTAAAACATATTCGCTAGATTTTAATACTTTAATTTTATTGTCAATTTCATCTACTGAAAAAATAACGATACCATTTGAAACTGGCGCACCAAATTCTTTCAAAATTTTTTTGGCTTGATGTTCGTGAATATTCATAGATTATTGATTTTTAAGTATGTAAAATAAAATATTGATAGTTATAATTAATCTTAATGTTTAAGCAAAGAAAAAAAATAGATAAATTTTGTATACTTCTCCCTGTTTACAATGATTGGCAATCATTAAAAAAACTTCTGTTAATAATTGACAAAAAATTAATTCTTTTAAAAGGTTTAATAAATGTAATGGTTGTAAATGATGCGTCCACCATCAAGCCTGACTTAGATTTAAAAAAATTTAAAAAAATTAAACAAATTCAAATAATTAATCTAACAAAAAATTTAGGTAGCCAAAAGTCAATATCAATCGGTTTAAAATACTTAAAAAATAAAAATGAATCAATAGTTCTGGTTATTGACTCGGATGGAGAAGATGACGTTGGTCAGGTAAAAAAAATGCTTTTGACTGCCAAAAAATTTGAAAATTACATAGTTGTTTCTAACAGAACTAAGAGGAGAGAAGTTTTTTATTTTAAAATTTTTTATAAAATTCATTTATTAACAACTTTTCTTTTAACGTGGAAATGGATTTCTTTTGGTAACTTTACAAGCTTTCACAGTAAACATATTAGAAAATTAAATTTTAATGATGCATGGTTAGCATTTCCTGCTGCGTTAATTAAAAGCTTTAAATTAAAAAACTTATATGCGGAAAGAAAAATTAGATATTATGGACGTTCTAAGGTTAGTTTTTTAAAATTACTTTTTCACTCTTTTTCTATAATTTCAGTTTTTTATAAAAAAATATTTTTGATTTCGATTCTATATTGTTTGATTTTTTATTTTATCAATCAAATTTTAAAGGAAAGTAATTTTATTTTTTTATTTTTAAGTTTAATTTTTTTAAACATAACTTTATTAACTTACAGGTTATTTTCTAAAATAAGAAATGAGTATACGAATAAACTGTTTATTAAAAATATAATGACATTAAATAATAAACGTAAAATTAAAAACAATTAAACTTAATTTTAAATCTTTTAAATTCCTCTTCTTCAAAAAGTTCGTAGCACTCATTATTTAAATAATCGGTAATCATTTTTGGATCTAATCCTTCATCTCTTATTAAATAAATATTTCTTGCATTGCTTTTTTTAATATTTGTTTCAAAATATTTCTTATAATCCTTGTGATATTTATTGCCTAATATTGGAAAACTTGCTTGATCCAATGTATATGTTTTACTAGGAGAATATAAATTTTCCTCAAGCAAGGTAGAGAAAAAAAGATAGTTAGTTATAAGTATTTTTTTTTGTTTATCCTCTTTAAGTAATTTAATTATTTTTTTTAATTTATCTATTTCTTGTTTTGGATCATTGCTATATTTTTGTGATATCCAATTTAAACCTTTAAGTTTGTTGCTCAAATAATAAGCTTCTATAGATTTGTTAAGATTAATATTTTGTAAATCGTGAAATTTTCGGGTCTCGTTAAATCTTAAGTGATACTTAAAAGTACTAAGTGTTGATAAAATTAGTAACGTTAAAAAAAATACTTTGCTAACCTTATAATTACAATAAGTTAAAAAAATATGAAAAAATGAAAAAAGTAAAGGTACTAAAAAATATATAAAAATTTGATTCTTAGTTAATATCTGATGTAAAATTAAACACACTGGGATAGTCAAAACTGCTAAAAAAAAAAAATGCATTATCAATTTTTTGATTTTTATAATTTTGTATAAAAATTTTATAATTTAAAAAAATAATTCCGATTGAAGGTATTAGTATATATTTAAATTTATTTATAAATGACTCTAATGTGATTAAGCTAAGTCCCTTTGCTCTTTCGGTACCTATTGATAGTGGATATAAAAAATATTGTTTTATAAATAAATATAAATCAAGTTCTATTATTGAGCTAAACAATACAAAACTTAATAAAAATACCACTGAAGAAAAAAATGAAATATATATAGGTCTTACCGTTTTCTTAACAAAACAGTAGGTTATTAATAAAATTGTAATTAAAATCAAAAAATATGCAGCGGGCACTTGTTTTGATAAAAGTGAAAATCCTAAAAACCAGGGGAAAATTATCCAGGAGAAATTTTGATTAAACTTTACTGCTATTATAAAAAAATAAATAGCAAATAAAGATAGGAATGTAGCGTGATGATCTACGAAAGGGGTTCCACTTGGTGTGTATGCTAAAATACTAACTAATAAAGAATAAAAAAAACAATATAATTTATTCAAACCTAATTTTAAAAAAATTAAATATGTTAATGATGCTATTACACCATTGAAAACTGAAGAGTGTATGACATGTGTTTTCCAGCTAACACCTAAAATGTTGAAAAAGAGAGCTTCTAAAAAGTCAACAAATATTCCTGAGACAACCCAAAAATCTTTTACTGGATATTGATTATTCAAGATTCTATAGCCAGATTCAAAATGAAGAAAAGTATCTATTGGGAAAACACCTAAGTTTGCGTAATAAATGTTAAAAGAAAATGCAAAAATAAATAATATTATTACAAAAAGACTATTAATATTGAATGAATTATTAAATTTGTTTAACATCATCAATAAACCATTAACTAATTTTATAAAATAAGCCACCTTAAGAATTATATGGACAAATATCCTTCTATAGCCACAGAACGATTCGACAAAGCAAACATTTGGATTAAATATATACTTTTTCAATTAAAAAAATACTTAAAAGGTAACATACTAGAAGTAGGAGCAGGATGCGGGAGTTTTTCAAGAGGCTATATTGTAAAAGGAACAGCCAATATAACTTTAACCGAAAATGATAAAAAAAATTTATTAGAATTAAAACATAATTTTTCTAAGTATAAAAATGTCAAAGTTACGGATGTCAATTTAGGTGAACTTGAAGGACATTTTGATACTATTATTTATTTCAATGTCCTGGAGCATATTCGAGATGATGAAGGCGAAATAAATTTAGCATTGAGTAAACTAAAAACAGGTGGCCACTTAATTATATTAGTACCTGCTCATCAAAAACTTTATAGTAATTTAGACAAAGCAGTTGGACATTTTAGAAGATATGAAGTTGAATATTTTAATAAAAAATTTTTAAATAGCGAAAAAGTACTTTTTAAATATTTAGATGTTATGGGTTATTTCTTATATTTTTTTAATAAGATTTTTTTCAAGAATGAGGTTTATCCAACAAAATTAAAAATATTTTTATGGGATAAAATATTTACACCTCTTACTATTGTCGCAGATTTTATTACTAGGTATAATTTTGGAAAAAATATTCTATGTATTTATAAAAAAAATAAACTGGATTAAAGATTTGAGTCAATTTTTTTAGCAGCTATAAACAAATCTTTAACAGCCTCTATAGAATTCTCAAAATTTTTCTTTTCGTCACTGTTTAAATCAATTTCTATTACTTTTTCTATTCCCTTGCTTCCGATAATAACCGGTACTCCTGCATACATATCTTTAATGCCATACTCTCCGCTTAGATATGCTGCGCATGGTAATTTTTTTTTCAAATCCATCAAGTAACATTCTGCCATTTCAACTCCGGATGCTGCTGGTGCATAAAAAGCTGATCCTCTCTCGAGTAATTTAACTATCTCTGCGCCTCCATTTTTTGTTCTTTGAACTATATTTTCTAAAGAAATCTTATCTAATTTTCCTTCTTTAACTAAATCTAATACTGACTTGCCATCTACAGTGGTGTGATTTAACATTGAAACCATCGTATCTCCATGTCCACCTAAAACTAAAGAATCTATTTTTTTTACGGGAACTTTCAATTCTTGGGATAAAAAATATTTAAATCTAGAAGTATCAAGAATTCCTGCCATACCTACAACCATATTTTTTGGCAATCCAGAATATTTTTGCAAAGCCATAACAATTACATCTAGTGGATTTGTAATACATATAACGAAGGCATTTGGTGATGTGTTCTTAATTCCTTCTGCGACCTGTTTAATAATTTTTAAATTTATTTCGAGAAGATCATCTCTCGTCATACCTGGTTTTCTGGGTACACCTGCGGTAATAATAATAACATCAGAATTTTTGGTATCTTCATAATTATTAGTTCCTGATATTTTAACATCAAAACCATCAACTGACGATGATTGTGCAATATCTAACGCTTTTCCTTTTGCGATTCCTTCCGCCACATCAAACAGAACTACGTCGGCTAATTCTTTTAAAGCTATTAAATGGGCAAGCGTTCCTCCAATTTGACCTGCTCCTATAAGTGATATTTTTTTTCTCATTTTTTCTACTTCATTGTTGGCATCACAAATTCTGGATCAGATCTTAAACCTGACGGCCATCTTGATGTGATAGTTTTTAATTTTGTGTAAAATCGTACTCCTTCTGGTCCGTGCATATGCTGATCTCCAAATAAAGATCTTTTCCAACCACCAAAGCTATGAAAGGCCATGGGTACAGGTATTGGTATATTAATACCAACCATTCCTATTTGTGCTTTACTAGCAAATGTTCTTCCTGAGTCTCCGTCCCTTGTAAAAATTGTTACACCATTTCCAAATTCATGTTCGTTAACAAGAGATAAAGCTTCTTCAAAATCTTTTGCTCTCACAACCGACAAAACAGGGCCAAAAATTTCTTCTTTGTAAATTCTCATATCTTTTTTAACTTGGTCAAATAAACAGCCGCCAATATAATAGCCGTTTTCATATCCTTGTAGTTTTAAATTTCTGCCATCTACAATTAGCTTGGCTCCTTCTTTAATACCAATATCAACATATCCTTTTACTTTTTCTAAGTGTTCTTTAGTAACTAGTGGGCCCATTTCAGACTTTTTATCCATGCCCGATCCTACTTTTAAGGCTTCAACTTTTTTTGCCAAACTTTCGACTAACTTATCTCCTATTCCTCCCACAGCTACAGCGACAGATTGTGCCATACATCTTTCACCAGCAGATCCATAAGCAGCACCCATCAGACCATTTACTGCTTGATCTAAATCACAGTCAGGCATAATAACAGCATGATTTTTTGCTCCACCTAATGCCTGAACTCTCTTTTCATTTTTTGCACTATTTTCGTAAATATATTTT
>MDTF01018497.1_pt1 | contig 10016 bp, 10 predicted proteins | sample 811191 | NCBI WGS metagenome assembly MDTF01 (sample SAMN05326649, study PRJNA326480) | marine metagenome | isolation source: seawater | place: Southern Ocean | collected 2011 | reverse complement strand
ACCGGAAGCTGTTCTAAAATTAGTTGAAACGAAGAAATTAACACCAGGCCATGCAAAAATTTTAGTTGGATTAACCAATGCACAATTTATTGCAAATAAGATAATAGAAAAAAATCTTTCTGTCAGGCAAGCAGAAAACCTAGTAAAGATTTTTAAAATAAAAAAACAATCCTTTAAAACTTATAAAGATGTAAATTTAAAAGAATTAGAATCTTCGATCGTAGAAAAAATTGGACTAAATGTTTTGATAAAAAATAAAAAAAATAATACTGGAACTTTGATTTTAGAATATAAAGACCTTGATCAATTAAATAAAATAATTGAAATTATAAAATCTAATTATTAGTTTTTTTTGAATTACTAATTATAAAATCAGTTAATATATTTTTTGCCATACCTGAGTTTTTTTTGATTAAAAACTCAATTTCGCTAGTCTTATAAATTAAACTTTTTAGCCTATCTTTTTTCCAAGCATTTAATTGTTGTATTACGAGTGGTTTATCCTTCCAAAAGATCGGTGGCCTAATTAAAGAAATTGCTTGATCTATATTAGTTTTTTCATTAACTAACTCATTAATTTTTACTAATCTTTTTAATTTAGCTAACATCGTTCTGATAATTATTATACCATCTTCATCTGAATAGTTATTTTCATTTAAAATAGAAGCAGTTTTTCTGGTGTTCTTAGCAAGAGAATGATCGATAAGTTCTGAGGCACCATAGTTATCTGCAAGGTTTGTTAGCTTAATAATCTCTTGAAGATTTATATTTTTTTTATTTATTACAAAACTTTCAATCTTTACTAGTTCATTATTTAAATTTTTTCTATCACCTCGACTTCTTTCTATCAGAATATTTATTAATTGTTGAGAGATTGGGATTTTTTTAATTCTAAAAAATTGGCTGATTATTAAATTTAAGGCCTGGTTGTTATCCTCATAAAATGGAACACATATGATGGTCTTTTCCTTTTCAAAAAGTTTTCTCAAAGTAGATTTTTTTTCCAGATTTTTTGAATTTAAAATAAATTTAATATCTTGAGGATTTTTTTCTATTAACCCTTCAATCACTTCAGTTATCTTGTCAGTTACTCTATTTATAACTATAAGCTTTTCGTTATCAAAAAATGACCTTGTAAATACGCTATTAAAAAAGTCATTTTTATTATCTAATATTTCTTTTTCTTCATATTTATAAATTTTCTCCAAATAATCTTTTTCGAATAAGTTTTTTATAGTCTCTTCTTTTAGGCCCTCATTATTGCCATAAAGAAGGTAAAAATTATGATTATTTAACTTTAGCTTATTTAATTCATATGATTTTACAATCATTGAATATTAGACAATCTGAAAATTAATTTATCTGAGACGGTTTCAGCTAAATTAATTATAATTTCTCTTTCATATCTTTTTAGATCAAATTTATTTGTATTATTATTATAATTAAAATTCTCCGTTATTACGAAACTATTCTTAAACTTACTGTCCATGAACACTTCAACATTAATGTCTATTGTACTTTTAAAGCTTGTGGGATCTCCAGATGTATTTTTTGCCACTACTTCTTTTCTTTTAGAGCTATTAAATGTTAATGAAAAAGTTTTTTGTTTTTCACTTAACATGTATTTATTTAATTTTTGTTTTATCTTTAAATTAATCTCCCTATTGCCCGAATAGTTTAATTCACTTATAAAAAAATTATAATTGATTGTATTTTTCTTTGAATGAATAGCTTCATATCCACATGAGGATAGGGATAAATAAAAAATTAGTACAAGGATTTTTTTTAACATTTATTATATTATAATATTTATAAGCCTATTTGACACAAAAATTGTTTTTTTGATTTCTTGATTTTTCAGAACCTTCTCTATTTCATCCCTAGACTGAATTTCTGTTAAAATATCATTTTCACTCATATTTCTCTTAACCCTTAAAAGGGCTTTTTTTTTACCATTTATTTGTACAACAAAATTGATACTTTCTTCTACTAGGTCATCTTCAGAAACTGTTGGCCAATCCAATTGTTTTTGCTCAAGATTACTTAAACATTCACTGGTAAAATGAGGAACAAAAGGGCTCATTAATATTAAAATTTTTTTATAGTTTTCAATTAAAACCTCTTTCTTTATTGGTTTTTTTATCTCTTTATATAAAAAATTGTACATCTCATAAAGATTAGCAATTATTACATTGTAGTGAAATTTTTCAAGATTCTGGGTAATTTTATATATTAATTGATTGGTAAATTTAGTTAAATCGTTACCATCATCACCTTCATCGTTAGTTTTAATTTTTTCTAAAATTTTAGAATGTAAAGTCCATAATTTCTGAACAAACTTAAATGATGCTATCATACCTTGATCAGACCACTGGACATCTCTTTCTGGTGGACTATCTGAAAGAATAAATAACCTAACAGAATCTGCACCATAATTATTAATTATACCCTCTGGGTCTATAGTATTTTTTTTTGATTTTGACATAGATTCTGTTGGTCCAACATTTATTTCCTCTGAAGGATTGCTCTTTTTATAAAAATTTTTTCCATCTTCAGAAGACACCTCTTCTGGGCTCAGCCAATTATTTTTATGGTCTTTGTATGTTTCGTGGCAAACCATTCCCTGTGTAAATAGGCCATCAAATGGTTCTTTTAATTTAAAATTATGATTTTTATATGAAAGAGCTTGCATAAAAAATCTTGAATATAAAAGGTGCAAGATAGCATGTTCAACACCACCAATATATTGATCAACCGGCATCCAATAATCAACATCTTCTTGTGTAAAACCATGACCAGTATTGTGAGGTGAACAAAATCTTAAAAAGTACCAAGAAGAATCAACGAATGTATCCAAAGTATCAGTTTCTCTTCTGTACTTTTTTCCATCTAAAATAAAGTATTTCCATTCTTCTTCTGAATCTAAGGGGTTACCCGTACTACTTAATTTTTTAATTTCTGGAAGCTTAACTGGAAGCATATTTTTTGGAATTTTAAAAGGTTGATCATTTTCGTCATAAGCAATTGGAATTGGACAACCCCAATATCTTTGTCTTGATATACCCCAATCTTTTAATCGAAAATTAGTTTTTTTCTTTCCTAAATTATTTTTTTCAAGAAATTCTATAGTTTTAGTAATAGATTCATTTGGAACTTTTAAACCATCAAGAAAATTTGAATTACAAAGATAACCTTCACCTGTATAAGCCTCATCATTAATTTGAAATTCTCTTTCTTTTTCTGGTTTGACAACTGTTGTGATTTGTAAATTATATTTTTTTGCAAAATCTAAATCTCTTTGGTCATGTGCAGGACAACCGAATACAGCACCTAATCCATAGTCCATTAATACAAAGTTTGCAAAATAAACTGGGACTTTCATATTTTCATCTAATGGATTTATAGCAATAAGCTCTGTTTTAAATCCTAACTTTTCTGCAGAAGCAATAGATTCCTCTGTAGTACCAGTTTTAGAACATTCTTTTTTAAATTCTTTGAATTTTTCTTCATTCTCATAATATTTTGCCAAAGGATGATCAACTGAGAGAGCAAGAAAGGAAAGACCGAATAGAGTATCAGGTCTTGTGGTATAGCACTTGATATTATTTACTGGGCTATTACTTTCTATTTTAAATTCAACTTCACAGCCAAATGACTTTCCAATCCAATTCTTTTGCATAACTTTTACTTTGTTGGGCCAATTATCTAGTCCATTTAGCCCCTGCAAAAGATCTTCTGAGAATTCTGATATTTTAAAAAACCATTGATTTAGTTTTTTTCTTTCAACAATAGCTCCTGATCTCCAACCTTTACCGTCAACTACCTGTTCATTAGCAAGCACAGTTTGATCAACAGGATCCCAGTTGACATAGTTTTTTTTTCTATAGACTAGTCCTTTATCATAAAGATCTAAAAAAAATTCTTGTTGATGTTTGTAATATTCAGCAGAGCATGTAGAAATTTCTTTACCCCAGTCTATCGATAACCCTAGTTTCTTAAGTTGGGATCTCATAATTTTAATATTAGATTCTGTCCAAGTTTTAGGATCTAAATTATTTTGTCTTGCTGCATTTTCAGCTGGCATACCAAAAGAATCCCAACCCATAGGATGAAGAACGTTGTACCCTTGTAAAGCTTTAAAGCGAGCCAAAACATCACCGATAGTATAATTTCTAACATGACCCATGTGAATTTTCCCAGATGGGTAAGGAAACATTTCTAAGCAATAAAATTTTTTTTTTGTTTTATCTAATGTAGTGGAAAATTTTTTTTCTTGCTCCCATAGTTTTTGCCACTTTGTCTCTATAGTTTTAAAATTATATCTTTCCACAAAATTGAATTTTAATTATTTCTATACTTTTAATTATCTATGAAGTTGAAACTATTATTTTTTTTTCTTTTCTTCTTTTTCTTTTTCATAAATTGCTGCTGATTTTAAAATTTTACCTTTTAGTTCTTGGACTAAATCCCCCTTTTTTTCTGATATTCTACAATTTGATAAGTCTAAACATTTTCTATTGAAAACTTTAATATCAAGCGCATCAGACCTTACTTCATTCGATAAAAATCTGATTGAAATTTTGATACTTTCATTTGATTTTTGATCAACAGAATACCAGTCAGTAACTATAATTCCTCCACTGTAATTTACTGATGCTAATGGCATAAAATCAATTGTATCTAAAGAAGCTCTCCACAATTCATTAGAACTTGCAAATTCAAAAACTCCACCACGATTACGTCCTACTGAATCCATTAACTTAAAACCTTCACCACGAGCCATATTTTTCTTAACTCTTTCTGCTGGATCTGCTGGGAATTTTCTAGCATCTGCACCAGGTATTTTTCCATTACACGCATTAAGCAAAAATAATGATATAAATAAAAAAGTAATCGGTTTTAAAATTTTAAAAGAAAGCATTTGATTTATTCGTGAATTGTTTAGTTTATACAATATTTTTCTTAAATAGCTAAAATATTAACGAAATAGTAGATAAAGTGTTGTAAATATGCAACAAATTATATTTATAGTCAAAAATTCAATAAAAATTTACTCAAATAGATATTAAAAATGCTAGAAATACGGTGTTTATTATTAATAACAAACAAAAACAAACAAAGGAAAAAACATGAACAACTTAAAAAAAATAGGCCTAACTGCATTAGCAGGTTCGCTTGTTGCTACTTCTGTGGCTTATGCTAGTGAATTAACGGCATCTGGTTCAGCTAGTGTTACTATGGAGAACAATAGTAATTCATCTGCTGGTAAATCAATTTCAATGGGAAACAGCGTTAACTTTGCTGGTTCAGGTGAGACTGATGGTGGATTAAATATTAGTATGAAGTTTGAATTAGACCAAGGTGCTGCTGATGGAACTAATGGAACTTTCGACAGTCACTCTCTATCAATTGGAACTGACGCTATGGGAACTATAACTGTACACGGTCATGGTGGATCAAATGCTGCTTCAGCATTAGATACTACTGCTGCTGGTGACTTATGGGACAATACTTTAATAGCTAAAGCAAATAAACCACAAGCTGCTGCAAGTGGAAACAATATAGTAGTTTACAAACTACCTGCAGTAATCGATGATGTTGCAATTTCTGCATCATACGCTACAGATGGTGAAGATGACGCTAGTTCAACTGCTTGGGGCTTAGTATATACTGGCTTTGAAGGTTTATCATTTTCTTATGGTCAAGGTAACAACAATGGAACAACGAATGTTGATATCGATCAAAGAATAATGAAAGCTTCATACGCTATTGGATCATTCACTCTTGGATACTCTGATAATGATTATAAGCATACTACTTCATCTAAAGATCAAGGTGTTAAGTCTATGAATATATCTTATACATTATCTGATCAGATTTCTTTATCATATGGTGAAGAAACTATTGAAAAAACAGGTACAACTGTTGACATCGAAGTTAAAGGTGCTTCAGCATCATACACTTCAGGTGGAATGACGTTATCTGTTGCTCAAATTGTAGCTGATGATGTTGACCATGCTTCTACAATTCATAACGATCATGAATATTGGAAGTTAGGTCTTGCATTTGCATTCTAATTTAGTTTAGAAAATATTATAAAAAAGGCCTCTTTTAAGGGGCCTTTTTTTTTATTCAAAATAAGATATAGAAGCAAATCCTAGAGACTTAGTTAGACTTAGCTTATTTAAATTACCATTAGAGATTCCACCAAGTGCTACAAATGATTTATTGGTCAAAAGAGATAACAATTTGAATTTATACATTCCCAAGTAGTTTTTGTTTTTTTTAAATAGTGAAGATAGAAAAATTGCTTCAACTTTCTGTAGTTCTTTTGTCCTAATTTCATAAATATTGTGAGCAGAACCCAAGATAATAAAATTTTTCTTAAAAGAATAAGAGAGATGTTTTTTATCTTTATTAAATGAGGGAATGTAAACACCATCTAAATTAAGATTAATTGCTAATTTAATATTATTTGAAATTAAGAATTTATTACCTTTTTTCTTGCAATAATTCTTTAATGTTAAAATTAACTTTTTATCGATTGCCTGATCATAATTTCTGAAGATTATAATTGTTTTTCTGTCTTGTTTATCTATGTGACTTTTCTCAAATTTATTTATAAAGTAATATCTGTTTAAAATTTTATTATGCATAATTCAGTTAAAAACCTAATTTATATAGAAGACCTTATTAAATCCAAAGCAAATCATCATAAAATACCTAAAATTATTGCTGTATCAAAGACTTTTCCTATCGAAAGTATTTATCCATTAATTGAACATGGTCACTTTCATTATGGAGAAAACAAGGTTCAGGAAGCGATAAATAAATGGAGTGATTTAAAGAAGCAGAATAATAGTATTAAGCTTCATTTAATTGGGCCTCTTCAAACTAATAAAGTTAAATTTGCATTAAAAATCTTCGATTATATTCACTCATTAGATAGTGAAAAATTAGCTATTAAAATTGCAGCAGAACAGACAAAACAAGTAAAGAACCCTAAAATATTCATACAAGTCAATATAGGCAATGAAAGTCAAAAATCAGGTATAAGTAAAGAAAAACTCGAGGAATTTTACAAATTTTGTATAAACTTGAATTTAAATATTATTGGTACAATGTGTATTCCACCAAATGATGAAAAAGCAGAAAATTATTTTTCATTAATGAATAGAGTCAATGAAAAATTAAACTTAGATGATTTAAGCATGGGGATGTCTGGGGATTACCTTGAAGCTATTAAAAATAATGCTACGTACGTCAGAATAGGCTCCAAAATATTTGGTAGTAGAAATTAGCCTATCTTTATTTTAGTTTTGTTATTTATCAATTTTAATAAAATCTCAAAATCCTTCTTTTTTAATGCAATACAGCCTGCTGTTGGCTGATAATTATCAGTTAAATGAATAAACACAGCACTCCCTTTATTTGGAATCTTTTCTTCATTATGACTAATAGAAATTAAATAGTCATATTTATTATCATCCCTGAATAAATTTTCTTTTAGTTTTTTATTATAAGTTTTAATTTCTTCATTATATTTTTTGTGATTTGAATCATCACACCAAGCCATATTTTTTCTTATAATTTTTTTTTTAATTTTACATTTTGGAATACCAACCCGATCTTTCCTAAAGTATAATCTTTTTAGACTAAATAATCCTTTTGGGCTTGAATAATCACCTTCTTTTTTATTAGAATTCAAACCTTTTTTTCCAATACAGCATTTAAACTTATAATCATCAATTATAAGGGTGTTTTTATTTTTTACATGAATTATCATTAGTAATATTAAATATGATTAAGCAAAATGTTTTTATAATAAATTACAATTCACTATATGAAATCTTGAATGAGTTTAAAGAAAATTTATTTTTTGAAATTGTTTATGTCGAAAAAGAAGAGGATTTTATCAAAAATGGTCACTTAGATACAATAAATTCTTTAATTATTACAAAAAATTATCATAAATTATTGTTAAATAAAAACATTAACGAAAAAAATTTGTTAAATCTTAATAATTTCCCTTTATCATTAAATAAACTTTTAGAGAAAATTAATATTCAATTAATTAAATTAAAATTTAATTCTCAATCTAAAGTTAATATTAAAGGTTATGAAATAAATATTAATTCTAAATTTCTTTCTAAGAATAATTTGAGTTTAAAGTTGACCGAAAAAGAAATCGAAATTATTTTATATTTAAACGAAAACAAAACAAAACATGCTGTAGCTGATTTGCAAAAAAATATCTGGGGTTACTCACCTGATATGGAAACTCATACCGTTGAAACTCACATTTATAGACTAAGAAAAAAAATAAGTAACAAATTTAATGATGAAAAATTTATACTAAGTCAGCAAAATGGCTATATTATTGGCTAATTCAGTCTAGCGCCAACTTTTTGGATTATCTCTGAAGACATCTCCGTTCCTTTTTTGAGACTATCTCTTATTGAAAAATTATTAATAAATCCATGTAGAAACCCAGCCGCAAATAAATCTCCAGCGCCAGTTAAATCTATAATCTTTAAATTTGATTTACTTTTACATTCAGTAACTTCATCCCCTTTAATAGCAATACTTCCTTTTTCTCCAAGGGTAATAACTAAAATTTTATTCAACTGTTTACCAAATGTAATTACTTCTGCTAAATTTTTTGCATTGATTAATGATTTAATTTCTTGCTCATTAGCAAAAATAATATCAAGTTTATTTTTAACCAAATCTAAAAAATTATTTTTGTGTCTTTCTACACAAAATTGATCTGATAAAGACATGGCTTTTTTATTCGAGAGTAACATCGCTTTTTCAAAAGCTGATTTTGGTTCCCCTTCATCCCATAAATACCCCTCTAAAAATATCATTTCACTATCTTTTATAGCTTCTTCACTAATATCTTTTGCACTAATTTTCCCAGCTATGCCCAAGAATGTTATCATTGTTCTTTCTGCATCGGGTGTAATTAAAATTAAACATGTTCCAGTTGGTGAAACTTCCTCTTTTTTATTATATAGATATTGAACTTTTTCTTTGATTAAGCCCTCCTCGTATTTTTGTCCTAGGCCGTCGGCATTAATTTTACCAATAAAACCAACATTATTTTCTAATTGTGCTAACCCAACAATGGAATTTGCAACAGATCCTCCAGAAATAGTTTCTTCTATTTTTAGTGTAGAGAGAAGTTTTTTGAATTCCTTTTCGTTCACTAGCTTCATGGTACCTTTGGTTAATTCATTTTCTACCAAATATTGTTCACTTACCCTACATAAGACATCAACAATTGCATTCCCAATTCCTAGAATTTTCATATTAAGTTTTTTTTATTTTAACTGGATTTTTCCTATTAGGATAACAAGTAGTACAAATTTTACAAGTCAAACCATAACACTCTCTTGCTCTACAAAACTCTCTTCCATAATAGATTATTTGTAAATGTAATTTGCTCCATGTTTTTTCAGGAAACAATCTTTTTAGATCCTTTTCTGTTTGTATAACATTTTTCCCATTCGTTAAGCCCCATCTTTGAGCAAGCCTATGTATGTGTGTATCCACTGCAAAAGCTGGTATACCAAAGCCTTGAGACATGACTACACTTGCCGTTTTATGTCCCACACCAGGCAATTTTTCTAGGTCTTCGAAGTTTTTAGGAACATTACCCCCATGATTTTCTAAAAGCTGTTTAGACATTAAATAAATACTTTTTGCTTTAACTCTAAAAATGCCAATACTTTTTATTAACCTTTCAATTTTTTTTCTACCTAACTTTACAAAATGCTCAGGTTTATAATATTTTGGATATATGCTTTTAGTTACATTGTTAACATTTAGATCGGTACACTGTGCCGACAAAAGAACCGATGTTAAAAGAGTAAATTTGTTTTTATGATTTAGAGGAATAGGAGTTGTTGGATAAATTTTATTTAAAATTCTGAGTATTTTTTTTGCTTTTTCTTTTTCATTCATTATTCAAAATTCAATAAGTCTCTCATTGAATAAAGTCCAGGCTTTTT
>MDTF01016604.1_pt1 | contig 10016 bp, 10 predicted proteins | sample 811191 | NCBI WGS metagenome assembly MDTF01 (sample SAMN05326649, study PRJNA326480) | marine metagenome | isolation source: seawater | place: Southern Ocean | collected 2011 | reverse complement strand
TTGGTGATTCCAAAGGGTGACTATACTAACTTGGATGATTTTAATAATAGAGCTTCAGATCAAGAGATAATTGCATTAAGCAAAGCAATTACAGAAGTTTCAAGAATATTAGGAATATCAACTGATACCGGAAAGGGGTATAGAGCTCTTACCAATTTAGATGATCATGGAGGTCAAGAGGTTCCACATTTACATTTCCATTTATTTGGTGGTGAGAATGTTGGTAGAATGGTTGAGTGACACAAGAAGTTAAAAGAAACTACTTAGAAATAAATTCACTTGAAGACTTGATTGAAGTCAATCTTCCTTCAGGAGAGTATTCTTTAAGTTTGTTAAGACCAATAAATTTTCAACTAAATAAATTTTTCTATAAAAATATTGGTCGAAAACATAATTGGGTCGATCGACTAGTTTGGACAGAGACTCAGTGGATTGGCTATGTTTCTGACAATAAAGTTAAAACATATATACTTAAACACAAAGAAGACCTGGTAGGCTTTTTTGAACTAATCTTTCATCACGAAAAAAATGAAGTAGAGATAGCTTATTTGGGGTTATTGGAAGAGTATCAAAATAAAAAATTAGGCTCTTGCTTGCTATCCCTAGCAATTAAAAATTCCATAATCAGTAATATCAATAGAGTTTGGGTTCATACATGTTCTCTAGATCACAAAAATGCTTTAAGTAATTACATTGCAAGAGGGATGAAAATTTTCAAAACTGAAATAGTTATAGTTTAAATTAGTTTTGTGGTGGCAGTTTAAACAAATCTTTCATAATATTTTGATTTCTTTTGATAGATGAAAAAAAAGTAATATTTAGATTTTGATATATGTCCTCCATTTGCCAACCAATTAAATCAAATGTCTTATTGTCAAAAAAATATTAACTTCATTATTATTTTCTATAATTGTATAGTTAATATAAGCTTTTTCTATAATTCTTTCTTTTAAATTAGAAATTTTATTTATTAAAAAGTTTTTATCCAAAATAAAATTTAGTGGTGTTTTTGCTAAAGGATATCGGTAATAACTTGAGTTTGTTTTAATAACTAATGATCTGGCATTTGAAACCAAAATTTTTCTTTCATTTCCAGAATATTTACAAAAAATTTTTTTAGGATATTCAATAGTACAATTTCCTTTTTCTATTTTACCATTAATATTTTGTTCGAATTTAAAATTTAAATTGTTTGTATCTTCTAATCTTTTTATAATTTTTTTATTACTAGTTGCATTAGCACTGGTGAGTAAAAATACAAAGAATGATATAAAAAAATATTTTAACATTAAAGAACATCTCTCTTACCAACATGGTTTGCTTTACTAACAATTCCCTCTGACTCCATCATGTCAATAATTCTAGCAGCTCGATTATAGCCAATTTGCAGCTTCCTTTGCAAGTAAGAGGTAGATGCTTTTCCTTCAGATCTTATAATTTCTAAGGCAGATTGATAAAGTTCATCTTTATCCTCTTGATTTTTCATATTTCCGGTTTCTTTTTCATCAGCAAAATTTAAAATTTCATCAATATAATTAGGTTCAGCTTGTGATCTAAGCGAATTGTTAATTCTTTCGATTTCACTATCTGAAACAAATGGGGCATGTATTCTAACTATTCGATTGGCTGAAGACATATAAAGCATATCTCCTTTACCTAACAATTGTTCAGCACCCTGTTCACCAAGAATTGTTCTACTGTCTATTTTAGAGGTAACTTGAAACGATATTCGAGTTGGAAAATTAGCCTTAATAGTGCCTGTGATTACATCAACACTTGGCCTCTGAGTTGCCATTATTATATGAATTCCAGCAGCTCTGGCCATTTGTGAAAGTTTTTGAATATAATTTTCAATTTCTTTTCCAGCTACCAACATTAAGTCTGACATTTCATCAACCACAACCACAATATAAGGCATAGGAAGTTTATGTTTATTATTATAGCCATCAATATTTCTAACACCTTCTTTTGTCATCAATCTATACCTACTTTCCATTTCTTTAACCACCCAGCCAAGCACAGAAGCTGCTTTTTTGGCTTCTGTAATGACAGGACATAGTAGGTGAGGTATTCCCTCATATGTTGATAGTTCAAGCATTTTTGGATCTATTAAAATAAATTTACATCTATCTGGTGTGTGTCGATAAAGAAGAGATAGTATTATTGTATTGATGCAAACTGACTTCCCAGATCCAGTCGTGCCGGCAATAAGCAAGTGGGGCATCGATGCTAAATCCCCAACAATAGGTGTTCCAGAAATACCTTTTCCAAGTGCTATTGGTAATTTTATTTCTCTCTTTTTGAAATCAGGATTATTTAGTATTTCACTTAAATACACATTTTCCCTTGAGCTATTTGGTAATTCAATCCCAACAGTGTTACTTCCAGGTATAGTTGCGATACGTGCAGACTCTGAGCTTGTATTTCTAGCGATATCGTCAGATAGGTTTATAATTTTAGAAACTTTTACACCCGCTGCAGGCTCAAATTCATTTAATGTAACAACAGGCCCGTGACTAACTTTCTTAATATTCCCACTTACACCAAAATCCATTAAGATTTTTTCTAAGAATTTTGGTTCATGTGCTTCATTTTTAACTGGATTTTCTCTTTCTTGTTTTTTTGGAATTTTTAACAGATCTATACTGGGTAACTGAAATTTAATTTTATCTTCAGACTTATTATTTTCGCTTTTAATAAATGGAAGGTCTTCCTGAATAAGATTTTTAATTTCATCTTGAGGTATATATTCACTAATTATTTCGCTTACATTAGTATAGTTTTTTTCTTCTTTTTTAAAAAAAAATTTATAAACTTTTTTGAGTATAATAAAAAAACTATTTAAATTAAAATTAACACTAATTAAAAACATTAAAAAAATTAGTAAAATAAAAATATAATAAGAAACACTCTGATTGATTATTATAAAAGAATTTAGAAATGTTTGATTTAAATAACTACCAATAAATCCACCATTACCATTAATATAAAGAGTAAATCCTTCTGAGTAGAAATGAGAAAAAAACAGAGAACCAATCATCGAATACAGAACAACAAAAAAAATATTTTCTACTACTAAAAAGAAATCTTTAGTTCTAAATACATTGATACCAGTTGTAATTAAAGTTAGTGGGATAAGATAAGCAATTAAACCTATAGATTGAAAAAATAAATCAGAAATAAAGCTACCCTGAAAACCTAATAAGTTCTTAATTTGAGTGTTATCAGGGAAAATGAAATTGGGGTCATCAGACGAGTAAGATACTAATGCTAATAGCAGCATTGTGCCTGTCACAAAAATAGAAATGCCAAAAATCTCTGCCAGTCTCTTAATGGCGAAATTAAGCAATAAATTAGCTGTTTTTTTAATATTCATATAAATGAATCAATTTAATCACTTTGTATCATCTAATTTTTATTGTTAAAATTAAAAATATAATGAAAGTTTGCATATTAGGTAACGGTCTTACAAGCTTAACTTTAGCTAAAGCTTTAGTTAATCAAAATATCCACGTGGACATATTTGCACAAAACAAGGTTCAAAAACTTAGTAAATTAAGAACGATTGGTATTTCCAAAAGTAATATTAAGTTTTTTAATCAAAAAATAATTAATATTGAAAAAATTTTATGGAAGCTGAAGAAGATAGAAATTTTTACAGATAATTTAAAAGATGAAAAATTAATAAATTTTGAAGATGATAGTGAGCAACTTTTTTCTATCTTAAGGAATTATGAATTACATCAAATTTTAAGCAATAATTTAGCTAAAAGTAAATTTTTTAATCAAAAATTAATTAACAATAAACAATCGGTGCTTATTGATAATTATGAACTAATTGTTAATTGTGAATATGGCCATCCTTTTACAAAAAAATATTTCAGTAAAAAAATTGAAAAAACGTACAATAGTTTTGCATATACAACAATTATTAAACATAAAAAAATTTTAAATAATGTTGCTACTCAAATTTTCACAAAAATAGGTCCTTTAGCTTTTTTGCCAATTTCAAATGTCGAAACTTCAATAGTTTATTCGGTGCATAGTTCTAATAAAAAAAATAAAGAAAACATAAAAGAGTTGATACAGGGCTATAACTCAAAATATAAAATTAAACATATGGGTAATATAGAAAGTTTTGAACTAAAATCTTTTAGTCTGAGATCCTATTATCATGATAACATTTTAGCTTTTGGTGATTTGTTGCATCGCATCCATCCTCTAGCTGGACAAGGTTTCAATATGATCATTAGGGACATAAGGATGTTAACAAATATAATTAAAGACAAAATAGATTTAGGCTTACCATTAGATAGCTTGGTAAACGAAGAGTTTGAAAAAAATACAAAACATAAAAACTTTATTTTTTCTAATGGCATTAATTTAATTCACTCATTTTTCAATATTGAAAGAAAAACAAAAAATAATATTTTAAGCAAATCAGTTCAATTTCTTGGGAAGAATAAATTGGTCAACAAGGCACTTACGAAGTATGCTGACAGTGGAACTATAATTTAAATTATTGTAAAGTTGTATTGTTAAAAATATCATAAGTATAAGTACTTAAAATTTCTGCTATTTTATCTTTTCTAATACCAAGGTTTTTTGCCTCTAATAAAACTTGTTTTTCTTCTAGAGAAAAGGGAGAGGCCATTGCTAATGCATTTATAGTTTCATCAAGACTCTGGTTTTCAAGCCCCTTCCAATTAATAGTAAAGCCTCTTCTGTCAAATAATGATTTCAGGTCTTTAAAGATTAACTCCAGGTCGGTAAATTTAAGGTCTTCTTTTTTATTATCTAGATCGTGATAAAAGTTTTTGAAATTAATCTCACACTCTCTGTATTTTTTCTTCGATTGAATTTCTTTTATTATTTCAAACCTTATCAAACCTTTTAGCTCAATTAAATAACGACCACCTTCTGTTTCTTTAAAGGTAGTTATTTTGCCTAAGCAACCAACATTATGTAACATAGGTGTAGATTCATCAATATTATTTGAATTTTTAGGCTGAATCATGCCAATTAATTTGTTTGATTTCATGCTGTCATTAATCATTTCAACATATCTTGTTTCAAAAACATTCAGAGGAACGGCAGTTTTAGGGAAAATAATAAAATTACTCAAAGGAAAAACAGCTATTTGTTTTGGTAGATCATCTTTTTTCATAATTTATATTAAATTATATCATATTTAAAAGTATTTAATATTGATTGAATTAAAAAAAACATCTAGCTATAACAGTAATATTTTGCGGGCGTAGCTCAGTGGTAGAGCGTCTCGTTGCCAACGAGAAGGTCGAGGGTTCGACCCCCTTTGCCCGCTCCAAAATTTATTTATGGATGATTTATTTACTAAAAAATGTGTACCTTGTGAAGGTGGAGCAATTCCATTTGATATATCTGAAATTCACAAATATCAAAAAAAAGTTGATGGCTGGAATATAGCCAAAGATAAAAAAGAAATATTTTTTTTAGAAAAAAAATTTGATTCCAAAAATTTTTTAGAAAGCCTAAAATTCATTAACGAAGTTAGTAAAATTTCAGAAAAAGAAGGTCATCATCCAGATATAGCTTTTGGTTGGGGGTACGCTAAAATAATGATCACAACACATGCAATTGAAGGCCTTTCTGAAAATGATTTTATTTTAGCAGCAAAAATTGACCAAATAATTAGTGCTTAAAGTGTCTAGTTTTAGAAAAAACTAAAACAGTGTCAGTCTGATTTGCAAAGTTAATTATTTCTTTATCACGTATAGAGCCTGATGGCTGGATTATTGCTGTGATACCTGATTGTACTAATTTTTCAATTCCATCGACAAAAGGAAAGAAAGCATCTGATGCAGCTACAATATTTTTTTTGGGATTAATAAATTTTTTCATTTTATTGATAGCAATTTCACAACTATCAAGTCGACTGGGTTGACCCGAACCAATACCAACAGTAGTTTCATTAGCAGCAAGTACTACAGCGTTAGATTTCACATATCTGCAAACATTAAAAGCAAAAATTAAATTTTGCATCTGATAGGTACTTGGCTTTTTTTTAGAAACAATACTGAATTCTTTAGGATCGAATTTATTGTTATCTTCTGATTGCACTAAAATTGTTTCATTTGAGGATGTAAACTGTAAATCTCCATTTAAGGAATAACCTGAAGCATCAATTAATCTTAAATTTTTTTTTTGTTTAAGTATTTTAATAGCACTTAAATCAAAACTATTTGCTATAACTACTTCAAGAAACAGTTTGTTTAATTCTAGGGCGAGGTTTTTTGTTATTTTAAAATTACAAGATACAATCCCTCCAAATGCACTAATAGGATCACAATTTAACGCAGATTTATAACTCTCAACAGGGTTCTTTTTAATTGAAACGCCACAGGGATTTGCATGTTTAACAATTACTGATCCAACATTATTTGGTAAAGATTTAGAAATATATAAAGCTGCAAAAATATCATTATAATTATTATAGCTAAGCTGTTTACCATGGATCTGTTTTATATTTAGTCCTGAACCTTTTGAATATATACCACTTTTTTGATGTGGATTTTCTCCATATCTAGGTGTTGCAATCAAATTTGCGTGGAAAATTTTCTTTATTGGAAAGTCTGTATTTGAAATTTTATTAAAGTAATTTGAAATTACAGAATCGTAATAGGCAGTTTCTGTAAATGCAAATTGAGACATCCTTTTTCTAAATTGTAAAGTTGTTGATCCATTATTCTTATTTAATTCCTTAACTAATTCATCATATTGCTCAGAAGATGTAATCACCGTCACGTCTTTATAGTTTTTAGCAGCAGAACGGACCATTGTTGGTCCACCAATATCTATGTTTTCAATAATCTTATTATGATTATTTGTTTTTTTTAAAGTGCTCTCAAAAGGATAGAAATTTACAATAACCAAATCTATATTTTCAAAATTGTTATTTTTTAAATCTTTTAAATCAGACTTATTATCTCGTTTATTTAAAATTCCAGCATGTATTTTTGGATGAAGAGTTTTGACTCTACCCCCTAATATTTCTGGAAAACTAGTAAATTCCGATACTTCCAAACATTTAAATTTTAATCTATTAATTTCTTTAAAGGTCCCTCCAGAGCTAATTATTTTTATTTTATTTTTTTTTAATATATTTAGTATTGGTTTTAGGTTTTTTTTATCTGAAACTGATAAGAGGGCAGTTTTAATTTTTTTCATTATATTTTAGTTAATTCCCACCTTATATTTTCAATCAGGTTGTTTGACACACCGGATATAAAAATATTTTGATTTTCTTTATAAGAATTTTTATTACCAAAATATAAGCCATTATCAATGTTTATGTCAAATTTATCACAATTAAATTTCCAACCCTCATTTTCTAGCTCTATAAGTATTGATTTGTTATCTAATGTTTTCATAACCTTCGTATTTGGCTCAAGGTGAAATCGAATATCAAATTTAATATCTTTAATTAGATTTTTTTTAATAATTTTATCATGACCAATAAATTTCATTTGTTCAGGATAAAATTCAATCTCTCTTTCATGTATTGAGTTAAATTTTCTTAGATAACCATCGTGGGCTGCACTAATTTTCCAATAATTTTTTACAAAGACAATATTTTTTTTAGTAATTCTCAAGCCTTGATTTTTCGCAAAGTTTAATTTCTTTTTTTTTCCAATTCTATAAGAAGAATGATCTTCAATTGTCAAAGTACTATGTGAAGCTGTACTTTTGGATAATTCATTTAACTTATGATTCTTTTTGGTGAAATATCCAGAGTTACATATTAATTTTTTCCCATTTGAAATAATTTCAAATGACAAAGCACCAGATTGATAATCCTTAGAAAAATTTTTATTTGGACTAGACCCCACATCCATAGCTATAATAATTTTTTTACTTTTAAGCAGTACGTATCCACCAACTTCATTATTTTCATTTTTAAACTTATAGCCTAATCTTTTTAAGTATTGATCAAATTCACCATTGTTAGAAATATAATTACCATTAAATAAGATATCATGATTTATATTTTGCCAAATTAAAGCATAGCCTAATCCTAAATAATATATTGTCTCATCAATATACTCAGGCATGTTATTTTTAGACTCTTTAAACCACTCTCTAATTAAAACAAAATATTTTAGATAAAAGCTTAATTGCTTAATACTTCTTGATTTTGGGAAGCCTCGATCATCAATAGATGATTTAATAATATCTTTTAAAAGATTTAGTCCATTAAAAAGATAGTTTTTATGTTCTTGATAAGACAGACCAACAAGAATAATGGCCGCACAGCCAATCATTTTATCTTCTACTATGCTTGATTTTCCTATTTCATTTACAAGATGATTAGTTTGCTTTTGAATAATTTGATTAAACCTTTTTTTATATTCTTTGGAGCTATCCTCATACGTTAGTTGATAGTTTGAAAGCCACGAGATTATTCTTTTTGAGGTTAGATCAAAATCCCAGCTCTCATAACTATATCTATAATTATTCTCTATCCAATTAATAACAACAGATTGAGTTGCTTCTTTTGAAGATTTTAAATCTAGGCTAAAGAACCATAAAAAATTATTTAATTTTTTATAGTCTTCAGAGTCAATATTATTTTTCCATAGAGAGCTTAGAGCAAAGTCTTCAATTTTATATTTCTTTTTTTGATATTTAGTTATTGATGATAATAGATATGGGCTTGGTTTATATTCAAAGTCATCACTATAAACTTTAGATATTTTTTTATCATAAAAATTGGAATTCAGATAAAATTTTCGGGCACTACTTTTTAAATTAAAAAAAAAATGGTTGAAATAATTTAAGCAATTTTTAATTGTCATTAATTTATTTTAATTTTAATAAATTAATATTTTTTTTTATATCTCCGTTATTACTTTTAAATACAGTTGTTCCCGATACTAAAATATTAGCACCAGCATTGATTGCTGCTTTACAATTATCAAAGTTTATCCCTCCATCAATTTCGATGTCAAAATCAATATTTCTTTCATTTTGAATTTTTTTAAGTTGCTTAATTTTTTCTAAAACTTCAGGCATAAATTTTTGTCCACCAAAACCTGGATTAACACTCATTATTAGAACTAAATCAATCCTATGAAGTAAGTTCAAAATTAAATCAATTTTAGTTTCAGGGTTTAATGAAACACCTACTTTTTTATTTAGTTTTTTAATTTTTAAAATAGATTTCTCTAAGTCGTCCGTTGCTTCAGGATGTATTGTAATAATATCAGCCCCTGCATCTGAATAGGCTTCAATATATTTGTGAACTGGAGAGATCATTAAATGTACATCAAACATTAGCGAGCAGTGTTTCTTAAGATTTCTAATAATTGGAGGTCCCATAGTCAAATTTGGCACAAAATGACCATCCATCACATCTACATGAATCATGTCAGCACCACCTTCTTCTAGTCTTTTAATTTCATTTCCTAATTGGCTGAAGTCTGCAGATAATATAGAGGGTGAAATTTGTATTTTTTTCATTGATTACTATATTAGTAGTATCAATTTTATTTTTTAATTCGAATTAATTTTTACTAAAAATTCGATAAATCTCAGAAGCAATCTCACTTTCTAAAGGAAAAGATAGCATTCCCATCACCGAGTATCCTAATAGATACGGCATAAGATAAAATCTAAACATATAGAAAAACCAGGCCACATAAAGGGGGATAAGAGGATCTATAATAAATGAAGGCGTAATAGGCTTAAATAAACGTATTAATGGGTTTGTTAATTTTACAAACGCTTTCATAAAAAAAAATTCTGAGTTTTCTCTTTGAAAGATATTCATCGCAACCCTTCCAATAAGAGTCCACATAGCTACGCCTAAAATATAATCAATTATAAGAATAGAAGGATGCATTTCTGGCATAAATATAAAAAGGAATTTTGTTTTTTAATTTAATTGAGGGGCAAAATAAATCGCCCCTCAATTTAAAATTTAATTAGTGTTGTTTTCCAAGAATTGTTTTACCACTCGGAATACGAAGTTCGTCAAT
>MDTF01000493.1_pt1 | contig 10016 bp, 10 predicted proteins | sample 811191 | NCBI WGS metagenome assembly MDTF01 (sample SAMN05326649, study PRJNA326480) | marine metagenome | isolation source: seawater | place: Southern Ocean | collected 2011 | reverse complement strand
TTTTAATATATCTATTATTACTTTAATAATTGCAGCATCTCCCAATTTTGCTGCTTTTATTATTTTTGGTAAATAGTAAAACCCTTTGATGTCCATTCTTAAAGATGAAAATTTTGGTTTATTAATTTTTCCCGCAAATAGAACTTTATTGCATTTAAGTAATTTCATTAGTTTAATCATTTTACCAAATTGACCAATGCTAATTCTGTTAGAATTTTTATCTCTTTTAAAATTATTTTTTTTAGACAGGTCTATTATAAAATATTTAATTTTTTTTTTTTTAATGTCTTCTAAAACTTTGTTAGGAAAGCTGGTATCACCTAATATTAAACAAATCATATCTTTATAATGAATGAGGTGTGCAAATTGGTCTTTTCTTATCTTTATTTATAAAATTAATAACATCTCTTACTAAAAAATTTTCTTTAAATTTATTATCAAGGTTAACCAAATTTTCTGAAAGATTTTTTGTTTTAAAAATTTCTTTATAAGCTTCTGATAATAATAAAATTTCTTTATTCGAAATGTCTTTTCTCCTTAAACCTATTAAATTTAAACCTTGTAATGCACATCTATTGCCAAAAGCCATTCCATAAGGGATAACGTCTTTTACCACTCCGCACATACCACCAATCATGGCCATCTTTCCAATTCTGGTGAATTGCTGAACGGCAGAGTTTCCACCAATAACAACATTATCTTCTATGTGTGCGTGTCCACCTAGGGGAACGTTATTAGCAATAATTACATCATTACCAACAATGCAATCATGGGCAACATGTGATGAAACCATGAATAGACAATTGTCTCCAATTTTAGTTTGCCCTCCACCTCCTGTTGTACCTGGATTAATTGTTACATATTCTCTAATTTTATTGTTATTACCAATTTCTAATTTTGTTTGCTCACCATCAAATTTTAAATCTTGAGGATCATTTCCAATTGATGCAAATGGGTAAATCTTATTATTTTCTCCAATTTTTGTATGTCCTAAAATACTTACATGTGATTGGATTATAGAGTTTTTTCCTATTTCTACATTTGGACCTATTATCGTATATGCACCAATACTAACATTTGATTTAATTTTTGCGTCAGAGTCTATAATTGCAGTTTTGTGTATCATTTATTTTCTTTCAAGAAATCTCTTATATTTTTAGCTGGGTACCCCATTACTTTTGAATTATCCGGAATATCATTTATAACACCACTACCTCCAGCTATTTCAACATTGTTACCAATTTTTAAATGACCAGATATGCCTGCCTGTCCACCAATTCTAACATTGTTACCAATTATTGAACTTCCAGCAATTCCTACCTGTCCTGCAATAATTGAGTTTTCTCCAATTTTAACATTGTGTGCAATATGAATTTGATTATCTAAGAATGTATTTTTCCCTATGACTGTATTGGACATTGATCCTCTATCTACAATAGAGCCGCAGCCAATTTCACAATTATCTTCTATTATAACTACTCCTATATGTGGATATCTTAAATTTCTATCTTTAATTGGAAAAAAACCAAAACCATGTTTTCCTAGAATACAATTATCTAAAATAGCAACATTATCTTTAATTATAGTGTTTCTTATAACAACATTAGATCCTATAGAAACATTATTTCCAATTAAAACGTTTTGCTCAATAATAGTATTATGACCAATTAAACAATTGGAACCGATAGAAACATTATTTCCAATTAAAACGTTTTTTCCAAATTCAACTTTGTCTTTAAATTTTGTTTCATTTATATCTATAGCTGAATTATCAAAATTATCATTTATTGAACTTGGATAGAATTTAGATGTAACTTTAGAAGTTGAAAATAAAACATTATTAACTATTAATGGTTTACAAGTATTTGGTAATTCATTTTTTAAATTTTCAGTTGTTATACAAAAAGAAGCTTTGGTATTATTAGCAATATCTTTATACTTTTTTGAATGAAAAAAAGTTATGTCATTTTTTTCAGATGTAAATAAATCTTTAATATCAAATATTATTTGATCAGTATTAATTTCACCGATATCATGATTAATTGTTTGTAAAATATTAGAAATTTTAAAAGGACCATTATTCTTAAAAAAAGGATTAATCATAATAGCTTTTTACCAAAGCAAAATTATCTGTGTTATCAAGAATTGTTGCTGATTATTTCTTATCGACAATTGTTGCTGACCACTGAGCATCTGCCATTTTTTCTCGATCTACAAAGGCTTCACCTTTATACTTCCATACTCGCCCGTGTGTTCTAGTGGCCTGTATCTCTAACTCCAACTTACAATTTGGAATAACAGGCTTTCTAAATCTAGCTTTTTCAATACCCATCAAGAATACTAACTTATTTTCATATGTTTCTTTATCTAGTCCATGAGCAGTCAAGGCAGCAGCGGCTTGACCAAATGCTTCAACTATTAAAACACCAGGCATTACAGGGTTTTGTGGAAAATGACCTTGAACAAAAAAACTATCAGTTTTAACGTGCACAATTGCTGTAGCAGAAGATAATTTTTTTATACTATGAATTTCATCGATAAGAAGCATTGGCTCTCTATGTGGTAGCAACTCAGATATTTGCTGTTTATTAAGAAAGCTTTTTATCATTTATTTAATTTTAAATGACTTAACTTCACTATTGACGGTAATAATAATTTTTTCTGTAATATCTAACTCAGTATTACCAAGTATCAAATTTTTTTTTTGTAAAATTAAAGATATTTTTTTTTCATTTGAATAAATAGTTAAAATTTTATTAATTGAATTCATCAGCTTAATAGTATTCTCTTGTCTAATCTTATTAAAATCTAAAATTATTTTTTCTTTACTTGCATTATAATTAGCAATTTCAGATTTAAGTTTATTAAGCGAAACATTATATTCTGTTTCAGATAAAATATTTTTTTGATTAATAAGGTTTTTTTGTTGATCACTAAGAAGTGTTTCTTTTTTTTTAAATATTTCAATATTTTTAGAATTCAATTCTTCTAGTTGCTTTAAAATAGAAGAGCCAGCTTTTGAGGTTTTAACGACTTTATCCATATCAACAAAAACAATTTTGGTGTTTGCATGTGTAATACTATTGAATAATAAAAAAATAATTGTATGTATTAAAAGTAAAAATTTCATTAAAAAGTGGTTCCTAAATTAAATCTAAAAAATTCAGTAACATCATTTTGGCCTTTTGTTATAGCTTTGGCCCATGAAAAGTTTATAGGCCCTATGGGTGAAAAATAATCAAGACTCACACCTGCTGAAGATCTAATTTTACTGCCCCCTAAATTACTTGGGTGAAAATCCACACCCCAGACATTTCCCGTGTCTATAAAAAGTCCAAAATCTGTATTTTGAGAGTTTGGTAATATTTGAGGTAATGTTGTTGATATATTAAAAGACATTGCATAATTACCACCTATATAATCTGTTCCATCTTTTGGACCAATTTTTCCATTTTCAAAACCTCTCAATTTGCTAGAAGGTAAAAATAATCTATCAGAAAGTTTGACGTCTTTTCCTGTTAGTGAGTTGGCGCTAGCTACATAAAAATTTAATGAAGCTATATTTTCATTAATCCATTTATTATATGATTTAAAATCGTAGGAATTAACTAAAGTATTGCTATCAGTTATAATTGGAAGACTTTGTGTAAATTTACTTCTAAATCCATCAGTTGGTTGGTAACTTTGATTACGCTTATCATAATTAAGAGTATAATTAAGATAGGTATCAAAATATGATCCATTTTGTTTTTTCATAGCAGTGCTGGCTGATGCATTAGTATCTATCTTCTCCAAATAGCTTGATAATCCCGTATTTAAGAAAAAGTCATTATAGTATTCAAATCCTGAATTTACTGAAAATCCAATTTTATTAGACTTGTAACCAAAATTTTTTAATCGATCAGTTGCAGAGCTTTCAACTACAAAACCTAATGATCGATTCGTACCTTTGTAATTAGGATTGTCTAATGAAACTAGGCCTTTGAGAGTTTCGTCACTTACTGTTATATCCGTACCAAATTGAATCCCCCTACCAAGAAAATTATTTTCAGTAATGCCAAAAGCAACAGATGCTCCATTAGTTCCTATGCCTGCTCCAGCCATAATTTCTCCAGTAGGTTTTTCGGAAACATTAATATTAATAATTTTTTGATTTTGTAATAGTCCATCCTCAATAACACTTTCTACTTTACTAAAAAAGTTAAGAGATTTAATTTTGTTAACAGATCGATTGTGCAATAATTCATTAAAAGGATCACCCTCATCTACAAGTAGTATGTTTCTTATAACTTCTTCTCGCGTAATATTATTTCCAAAAATATTGACTTTTTCTACATAAAATTTTTCAGATTCTTTAATATTAAAAACTAAGTTAATTAAATTACCGTTAATTTCTTCCTCTACGGTAGCTGTTAAAAATTCATATTGTTCGTTTAAAGTAATTTTATCAATTTCTTTTAAAATCTTATCTATTGTACTCAGTGAATAATTTTCATTTTTAAGTTTTTTAAAAATACCCTTTAAGTCAGAAAAATGCTCAAGATCATAATCCAAAGGAAGATTTAAACTAAGTACATTAAACAAGAATTTTTTACCTGAAGAGATGTTGTATATAATTTCAAATTGATCTCTACCTAAATAATTTGCAAATGAAGATTCAATCTTAATATTATAAAAACCTTTATTCTTATAAAAGTTCTCTAGTAATTGAGTGTCAAAGTAAATTAAAGACTCATTAAGAAATTTCTTGCCAGATAAAAATTTCCAAAATTTATATTCTTCGCTAACAATTACATTTATTAATTTACTGTCTTTAAAATATTTATCACCAATAAATGATATTTTTTTGATTTTTGCTTTATTTCCAGTATTAATTTCATACGTCAAATTTATTCTATTATCGCTGATATCTTCTGTAAAAGATTTTAATGTAGAGAAATAATACCCATTTTTTTTAAGAATATCTAAAATAGACAACTCGTCAGCTTTAGCAGAGACTTTGTTAAATGAAGACCTGTCTCTTAATATTAAAGATTCCTTAATAGACTCAGTTAACTTAACAGTTTTTAAACCTTTAATAATAACAGATTGAATTATAGGGTTTTCTGAAACATCAATTATCAGTAAATTATTTTCAAGTTTAACAGAAACAGTTTTAAAAAAACCAGTTTTATATAAATTTTTTAAGATTAAATTTAAAGAATTTTCATCGATATCTATATCTTTTTTAATATCAGAAAAAACCATAATAGTTCCATTGGATATTCTCTTGTTACCATTAATTAAAATTTCTTTATAATTTTTAGATAATAAAGGTGAGGCAGATAAACAAAAAATTAAAAAAGTTTTTAAAAAAAATTTATACATGAAAAGGTTATACACTCATGTTGGTAATTTTTAAACTTACATAATTTGCTAATTTGGTAATTTGATCAGCATTTTTTGGCTTAATGTTCTTAAATTTTTTAAATTCACTCAAGTTAACTACTTTTAATAATAACGTAGAAATATCTACAAAACTAATTTCATTGTTTAAAAATCTATTAACTAATTTATCATTCGCACTTACAATTATGGTTTCAAATAATGAATCCTTCTCAACTAAACTTTTAATTATCTTAATAACTGGAAATCTATTTATATCAATAGTTTCAAGGTTGAGATCATTTAAAATTTCAATATTAAGATTTTTTGATTTAATCTTTTCGTCATAATTCGGATATATAGAGTTAAAAATTGGGATAGTCATGTTCGTATCGTGAACTAAAAGTTTAGTTAATCCATTGTTAAACTTAACAATCGCATGCAAGTATGATTGGGGATGAATAATAATTTTTAATTGTTTATAACTCAAATTGAATATTTTTTTAGCTTCAATTATTTCAAAAACTTTATTCATCATTGTGGCAGAATCAATTGATATTTTTTTCCCCATAGACCAATTGGGATGATTTAAGGCTTGTGTAGGAGTGATATTTTTAAACATTTTTAAAGGGTATTTTCTAAAAGGACCTCCTGATGCAGTAATATAAATTTTCTCTAAACTTTTATAATTTACATCTTTGATTAAGGACCAAATAGAGAAATGTTCAGAATCTACTGGAATAAATTTAGTCTTGTATTTATCTAAATTTTTTTTTATTAAATGCCAACCACAGATTATCGATTCTTTATTAGCGATAGCTACAGTTTTTGAAAATTTAATTATATTCAAAGTTGGTATCAAGCCTTCAAAACCAGAGATGGCATTCATCGCATAGTCTATTTTTTTATTCTTAAATATTATTCTTAGAGAGTTAAAATCGTTATGAACTTTAATATTACTATTTTTTAAAATTTTTTTACAAATTAAATATGATTTCTTGTCTATAATAATAATATTTTTAACTTGAAAGAAATTAGCTTGTTTTATTATTTTTTTATAATCTTTATTTGCAGATAGTAATAAAATTCTAAATTTCTTATTATTTTTCTTAATAATGTTAATTAGCGATGTTCCTATTGATCCGGTTGATCCAAAAATAACAATCTTTTTCATATTAAAAATAACTAAATAAAAAAATTCCCATAGGTATTGCAAAAATCATACCATCAACTCTATCCAAAAAACCGCCATGACCAGGCAGTATATTGCTTGTATTTTTGACATTAGCTTTTCTTTTTAAGTAAGAAATAAACAAATCACCCAATTGAGTGGTTAACGATAATAATAATGTAATCAAAATTAATAATAAATAATTATACTCTATTAGAATATTGGAGAATAATGGAATTAAAGATAAAGAAAAGACAAATGATCCAATTGACCCAGATACAGTTTTGTTAGGACTAATTTTTGTGAGCTTTTTTCCTTTAAAATTTTTTCCAATTACAAAACCACCTACATCAGAAAGTATTGTTACAAGAACAGAGTAGAGTAAAAAAACTTTTAAATTAAAATAATAAGATTCTATAAAAATTAAAAAATAAACTAGCCCAGATAAATAAAATAATGAAATTGATTTATATAAAAATCTAAAGATTCTATGCTTGACAGTATCTTTTTTAATAATTTTAGAAATTAAGGCATAAAATTCTATCCATATGATCATTGCTATAATAATTAATGATATAATCATTAAAAAAGAATAAAAATACATTCCAGTTATCAAAGCTAATAAAGCTAAAGAAGTAAGTATTCTTTTTTTTGTTTCAGAGCTCATTAAATTGACCCAAAATTTCTTTTAATATTTCTAAATTTAACTATCACTTTTTTAAAATCATTTTTTTTAAAATCAGGCCAAAGTTTTTTTTCAAAGAAAATTTCTGTATATGCTAATTGCCAAAGCATAAAATTACTTAACCTTTGTGTGTTTCCAGTTCTTATTAATATCTCTGGGTTTGGAATATCTTTAGTAAATAAATTTTTATCAATATTCTTTTCATTTATCTTAATTTTCTTTTTGTTAATTAATTTTACTGTATTTATTAACTCAAATTTTGATCCATAATTTAAAGCAATATTAACTTGTATGATTGAATCTCTTGAGGTTTTTTTTTCAGATTTTTTTATCAATTTTTTAAGTGATGCTGGTAATTTACTTAATTCTCCAATAAATTTAAGACTAATTTTTCTATCTATTAAGCTATTAATCTTCTTAATTAAAAAGCTTTCCAATAAATCGAATAAAAACTTAATTTCTTTTTTTGGTCTTTTCCAGTTTTCTGTAGAAAAAGTATAAAGTGTGAGATATTTAATTTTACTTTTTATACACTCTTCGATCGTAGACTCAACTGTATTCAAACCAGCTCTATGTCCAGAGTTTCTTGAACCATTATGCTTAATACCCCATCTTCCGTTTCCATCCATAATGATGGCAACATGCTTTATTGGGTTCATATGGTCATTATTTCTTTTTCTTTGGTTTCTACTTTTTGATCTATAGTTTTGATGTGCTCATCAGTAAATATTTGTACTATTTTTTCATTCTTTTTTTCCTCATCTTCACTAATTTCTTTGCCTTTCACTAAATTTTTTAAATCATCATTAGCTTCACGTCTTATGTTTCTAATTGAAATTTTACATTTTTCACCCATGGACTTAATTAGTTTTTTAATTTCAGTCCTTCTCTCTTGATTTAAATCAGGAACTGGCAATCTAATTAATTGACCATCTATTTGTGGATTTAAACCAAGCTCAGATTTTTTAATAGCTGAGTCAACTAATGGAATGTTATTAATATCCCAAACTTGGATATTAATTGTTCGTGAATCTGGGGTTGTTATGCTAGAAACTTGATTTAATGGCATCGCCTGTCCATATACATCCACTTTAACTAGATCAAGCATTGCAGCGTTTGCTCTACCCGTTCTTAACGAAGTTAATTCCTTAGAAAAAACCTCAATGGTCTTATCCATTTTCTGGCTGTATATTTTATCGTTAAACATTTATTCACCTATTTTAATTCTATAGAAATCATTAATCCTTAAGTCAGATATATTAAGATCTTTTACAACATCTTGTACTTTTTTTTTAGGTTCCATTACCCAGGCTTGAGTTAATAGTGAATTATCATCTTTAAATTTATTTATTTTACCTATGCTAATTTTTTTAGCTATTTCATCTGGTTTTCCAGAATTTTTTAATTCTTCTGTAATTAAATCCTGCTCTTTTTGAAGAATATCTTTGTCAATTAAATCTGAATTTAAAGCTAGTGGATTAGATGCAGCTATATGCATCGAAAGTTGTTTACCAAAAATCTTAACAACTTCACTATCATCAGACGTTTCAAGAGACGCTATAACTGATAATTTAGATAAATTATCCTTAACAACAGTGTGCAAATAATTAAAATTTTTAGTTCCTGGCTGATTAAAAGTTTTTGCTTTACCTACTGTAATTTTTTCACCCATTTTGGCTATTAATGTAATGAGACTGTCTTCAACAGATTTACCATTAGACATATTGGATCTTTTTAATTTATCCAAATCAGAATTATTTTGGTTATTTAAATCACTGAGTTCTTTTGCAAAAGAAACAAAATCATTATTCTTTGCAACAAAGTCTGTCTCACAATTAAGTTCTAAAACAGAAATTTTATTTTCATCTCCTGAAGTTGCAATTACACCTTCTTTTGCATCTCTGGACATTTTTTTGGAAGCTTTAGAAATTCCTTTAATTCTTAAAATTTCAACAGCTTTATCTAAATCACCTCCAGATTCTTTAACAGCTAAATTGCAATCTTTAAAACCAGCACCAGTTGCTTCTCTGAGTTGTTTTACTTTTTCAATATCACTCATATTAATTCAGTTTTTCCTTTTCTTTTTTTGGGAATTTAGCATCTAGTTTTTCTCTATCTAGTTCTTGAACAGTTTTGGAAGATTTTTCTTTCATCTTAACATCTTCTACTTCAGGTTTTTCTTCTGTTTTAGATGGAGAATCTTTTTTCGCATTTTCAATAGTTTCTTTTATTAGATTACAATAAAGATCTATTGCTCTTCTAGCATCATCATTTCCTGGAATTGGAAATTCTATTCCATCAGGATTTGAATTACTATCTAAAATTGCACAAATTGGAATACCTAGTTTTGTTGCCTCAGCAATAGCTAAAGATTCATAGTTTGTGTCAATAATGAAAACTAAATCAGGAACTTTTTTCATTTCAGCAATTCCACCTAAAGCTCTTTCTAATTTATCCTTCTTAACACTCATCTTCAAAAGCTCTTTTTTGGTAAAACCTCTATTTTCAGCAACAAGATCAGCTTCATATTTCTTCATTTTTTTAATTGATCCAGAAATTGTTCCCCAATTAGTTAACATTCCACCTAACCATCTATAATTTACAAAATATTGACCAGTTTCTTTTGCAACTTCTGCAATAGCTTCGGAGGCTTGTTTTTTAGTAGATACAAAAAGAATTTTACCGTTATTAGCAATTGTATTGTAAACTTTTTCAAGTGCTACATTTGTTAATTCCAGTGTTTGAGTTAAATCAATAATGTGAATTGAATCTCTTTTACCAAAAATATACTTTTTC
>MDTF01013149.1_pt1 | contig 10017 bp, 5 predicted proteins | sample 811191 | NCBI WGS metagenome assembly MDTF01 (sample SAMN05326649, study PRJNA326480) | marine metagenome | isolation source: seawater | place: Southern Ocean | collected 2011 | reverse complement strand
TGTAGCCTATGTTTGGTTCACTGCTATTGTTACCGAGTGGCGCGTAAAAATTCGTAAAGAGATGAATGACCAAGACAATGACGCTAACCAAAAAGCTATCGACTCCCTGTTAAACTTCGAAACAGTAAAATATTTTGGAGCTGAGGCACGCGAAGCAGGCCGCTATGATTCCGCAATGGAAGGCTATGAAGCTGCCGCGCTGAAAACGTCCTATTCTTTAGGCTTTATTAACATTGGTCAGGCTTTGATCATCAACATGGCGATGGTTGTTGTGATGCTCATGTCCGTGCAAGGGGTTGCGGCTGGCACTGTGACAGTAGGTGGGTTCGTAACTGTAAATGCCTTTCTCATGCAGGTCATGATGCCTCTGAATTTTCTGGGTTTTGTTTACCGTGAAATCCGCCAGGCTTTAGTAGATATGTCAGAGATGTTTGGGCTCTTGGAGCAACCTCCCGAGGTTCAAGATCAACCAGATGCGCCTTCCTTGCAGGTTTTGGGGGGTAGTATTGAGCTGAAAGATGTTTATTTTTCATATGATCCGGAGCGTGCTATTCTTAAAGGCGTGAGCCTCAAGGTAGAAGCTGGGCAAACGTTGGCCATTGTCGGCCCATCTGGATCTGGAAAATCTACGATAGGCCGATTATTATTTCGTTTTTATGACGTGACGCAAGGGGCCGTGTTAGTGGATGGTCAAGATGTCCGCGATGTCACGCAGCTCAGCCTTCATGAGGCAGTTGGTATAGTTCCTCAGGATACCGTGCTTTTCAACGATACCATCTACTATAATATTGCCTATGGCCGCGCCAACGCCACGTGGGCACAGATCGAGGAGGCAGCCAAAGCTGCACAAATTCATGACTTCGTACAAAACCTGCCGAAGGGTTATAATACTACGGTTGGCGAACGTGGGCTGAAATTGTCAGGTGGTGAAAAACAACGGGTAGGTATCGCGCGCAGCCTACTAAAAAACCCACCAATTTTGCTACTGGATGAGGCAACCTCAGCGCTCGATACAGAAACCGAATGTGAGATTCAAGAGAGCCTAATCCAGATGGCGCAGGGCCGTACGGTGGTGATAATCGCACACCGCCTGTCTACTGTCGTGCATGCGGATAGAATTGTGGTGTTGGAGCAGGGGCAAATTGTGGAAGAAGGCAGTCATAACGAGTTACTTGCTACAGAAGGCCGTTATGCACATCTTTGGCAACTGCAATTATCGGAAGGTATCAGAAAAGTCTGATAGAGTGCGCTCGCGCTATTTAGATCGCCGCAGCTCTTACAGTCTATTTTAAGGGCTGTTTATCTAAGATATTTTCGTCGTCCCATGAGATTTCGTAGCCCTTGTATTTTTTGGCAGCTCTGCTCAGCTGGTAATCTTCACGAATGCGGCGACCTTCTCTGGTCCAGCTACCGGCTCGAATAGCCATGGCAGCGCCATAGGCGCCTGATACCGTCCAGATGCGCAGGGCAAGCATGGCAGGTGTGAAGACTAAGGTTAGCATAGTGGCGATGCCAAGGCCAAAGACTACAGCTGTTGCTAATTGTTTCCACCACAGGGCTGTAGGCGAGTCGATGGTATACCCACCACCAATAAAATCGAGACTGAGTCCAAACATCATTGGAGTGAGGCCGGCCATCGTTGTGATGGTTGTGAGCAACACTGGACGAATCCGTGCCTCTGCAGTGCGGGTGATGGCTTCAAGGCGAGGCATATAGGCACTATATTCTTGATAGGTATCTATCAAGACAATGTTGTTGTTCACTACAATCCCAGCCAATGCGACAATGCCAGTGCCTGTCATAATGATTGAGAACGCTTGACCCATAACCAACATGCCTATCAACACTCCAGTGGTCGACAGTATCACTGCTAATAGTACTAGAACGGAGTTATAGATTGAATTAAATTGCGCTAGTAAAATAATAAACATTAGCCCTAAAGCCCCCATAAAGGCATTTTTCAGAAAGGCGCCGCTTTCAGCTTCATCCTCTTGATCGCCGGTCCATTCCCACTCAATACCTTGAGGCAGGGACGATGTATCAAGCCAAGCTGTGATTTCTTCAATTCTTTCTGATGGGGTCATTTTTATTTTACGGGAAATACCATCCTCGCCTGTTACTGTTTTTGTTGCATCGCTATGAACACCAGCTTTTACGTCAAAAAAGCGTTTTCTATCCACTCGAGTGATTTGTCCTAATTTTGCCACGGGCTTTCGTGAGATGAAATTGGACAAGGGGATTAGTCCGTTTGGTGTGCGAACTTTTAGAGTATCGAGCGTGGACAATACGCGATCTTGCTTTGGAAAGCGTACTCGAATTTCGATTTCTTCATCGGAGCTTTCCACACGCATGGTGTCTAGCAGGATACCACGGGTCACCAATTGCACCATGGCGCCCACTGTAGCTACGTTTGCCCCGTAACGGCCCGCCTTTTCAACATCAACATCAATTCTCCAATCAATGCCTGGCAGGGGTAGGGTGTCCTCAATTGCTGAAAGACCTTCTGTGCTTTCAAATTTTTGGCGGACCAAAGAAGTCGCTGCCATTAGGTCATCCCAATCGTTACCTTTGAGGCGCAGATGCACTGGTTTGGCTGAAGCTGGCCCCATGGCAAGGTTTAAAATCTGAGTTTTGATGCCTGGAATTATGTCCAGCCTATTCTGTAAGTTTGTCAGCACCAAGTTACCGTCATAAGCCATGTCCATGGTGGAGGAGGTCCAAGGAATAAATCCCAATATTTTCCTAGTGCTTTGCGTGGTTGGGCGGTCTCCCCACGGTATTAATTCTATTTGCGCTTGGCCGATGGTATCAAGTGGAGCTCCTGCACCACCAGTATTTGCATTCAAACCGCCTTCGCCAGCAAATGCGAAGGCACTTTGTACACCAGGCGTATTTAGGATGATTAGCTCAGCCTGCTTGAGTAGAATATCCTTTTCGCGCACGGACAAGTTCCCTCGCGCCTGCACATAAACAATCGCCTGTTCAGGTTCTGTAGCGACAAAAAATTCAACACCGCTATTATTGTCGCCAAAGATTTGAAAAGTGATTACGACAAAACTTACCACGCCGGCTAAGGTCACCACGGGCATCACCGGGTTTCCGGTGATGAATTTAATGAAATAACCAAATGGGGTGCGCTGATGACCGCTAGTAATTTGGCGTTTTTGCCGTCGCACTTCAACTGAGCCCATGACTATGGATGAAATGGTTGCACCAATGAGAAACAGTGCTATCCCAAGTGGAACTCCCCATATTCCACCTGAGTCGCCGTCACCCAGCAGATAGGAAGGGTTTAATAGCTGCATCGCACCAACGAACAAACCGTAAAGTGCAGGCGGCACCAGAAGTGCTCGCATCAACCAAGGGAGTTGGCGTAGGGCCTTTGAGGCATCGCCAAATACCTGGCTTATGCTGCCTGATACACCGCCCAAGACGGGTAAATAAATCAAGGCTACGACCAAGGAGGCGGATAAAACAAAAATTAATGTCACGGGCAACATGCCCATAAATTGCCCAGGGACGCCGGGCCAGAACAACATAGGCAAAAACGCACATAGGGTTGTAGCGGTGGAGGATACAATCGGCCAGAACATCCGCTTTGCTGCATCGCCGTAGGCCTCCATCGGTCCCGCGCCTTCGGTGATACGTTTATCCGCATATTCAACCACTACGATGGCTCCATCAACTAACATCCCAACCGCAAGGATCAGACCAAACATTACAATATTTGAAATCGAAATTCCCATAACCGCAAGGAAGGCAAAACATAAAAGAAAGGACGTTGGAATGGCGAATCCCACTAGGAATGCCGGTCGTGATCCTAGGGCGGCTAAAACTACAATCATTACCAAAGCTATGGCTGTCAGAACTGAGCCCTCCAGTTGTTTGACCATACTGTCGACATTGCGTGATTGGTCGTTTGACGTGCTCACCTCAATGGCGTGTTGCAATTCTACAGGCCAAAGTGCTGTTTGTATTTCAATTTCAGCACGCACTAAATTTGCGGTATCGATCAGATTGAACCCTTTTCGCTTAACCACTTGGACGGCCACCGTAGTTTCGCCATTGAACCTTGCTGTGCCGGTGCGGTCTGCAAAAGTTAGGCGGATATCAGCAATATCACCAAGAGTTATGACGCGGTCCCCGTTTATTTTGACAGGTAGGCTATAAACATCCAAAGCTTCATCAAAGGATGAGGGTATTTTAACAGCAAAATTTGAATTGTCAGTATCAACAGTGCCGGCGGGGATTAGTTGGTTATTGTTAACTACGACCCCGATTAACTCACCTGCGGTTACATTATAGGACTCCAACTTCAGGGGATCTATGAGAACTTCCAGCATTTCATCGCGGTTGCCTGTGAGGCTGGCACTTAGTACGGGTTCTAAGCTTTCAATGCTGTCTTGTAAGCCTCGCGCTACTTTTAGCAAAGTACGTTCCGGTACGGAGCCAGACAAAGAGATGATAATGATTGGAAATTCTGAGAAGTTGAACTCACTTACGGAATAGGTGCCACCGCCCTGCGGAAATTTGGCCTGAGCATTGCCCATCCTGTCACGGACATCAGCTATAACTTTGGTTTTATCCCAGCCAAACTCGAACTCCAGAACTACATTGGCGTATCCGTCTACTGCGGTTGCGGTTAGCTTTTTTAAACCGTCTAGATCTGAAAGTTCGGTTTCCATAGGTTTTATTAATAGCTTCTCGCTGTCCTCTGCGGAAATTCCTTGGAAGGGCATGGAGATTATGATTGCGGGGATTTCTATGTCTGGCTCACCTTCTTTGGGCAGGACGGCATAGGCAAAGGTGCCTACTGCTAAGGATAATATAATAAAAGCCAAAACCATTCGCGCTCGGGTTATGGCCCAATCGACTAATCCAATCATTGCGCTAGCTCCGTAAAGGTCGGCTTCACAACCACTCCGTCAATGACAAATTCTTGCCCTACCACAATGACATTAGCCCGCTCAGGTAGGCCGGATACCCAAATACCTTGCATCGTGTCGCGGATCAAAGTGACTGGCACAAACTGAACGATGTTGTTCTCGGCTAAGCTCCGCACACCCAAATTTCCTGCATCATCCAAGGTTAGGGCTGAGCCCGGCAGAAGATGCGCGGGCGCTCCCTGCGCTGAGATTGCGATATCGGCAGTTTGCCCATCACTAACTCTAAAATCAGTATTTGAGACGGTTACTTCGACTTGAAAGGTACGTGTCAGTTTATCAGCAGACCGAGAGATAAAAGTGACTTTACCGTGAAGGTTTAGGCCATCAACCAGTTTTGCGCTAGCTGTGGCTCCCAATCGTACTTGATTGATCGCTATTTCGGGTACAAAGCCTACGAGCTTAATTGGATCTAGCTGAATTACAGTGGCGCACAGTCCTCCAGGTTGTAACAAGCTGCCCAACTCGGCGGTGTCTGACTCTAAAATACCGTCAAAAGAGGCGTGGATAGTCAGATGCGAAATTTCTTTTTTGGCAGATGCTACTGCAGCCTCGGCTGATTGGATGCCGGCCATCGCAGATTGCAGGCCAGATTCTGCTGCGGCCACTCCCGCACGTGCCGTTTGCGTAGTGGCTGTAGCACTTGCCACTCGTGAGTCAGAGGCAAATCCTCCTTGCGACAATTTCTCGGCAGCTCGGTTATTGATCAGTGCTTCCGCCAAGTGTGCTTGTGCTTCAATCACTCGGGCGCCTGCTTCGGGGACACGGGCGCGAGATTCTGCTAATCGGGCTTTAGTTTCTGCTAGGGAGGCTCCGCGAGTGCCTGGATCAATTTTACACATAGGCTGGCCTGCGGTGACAATGGACCCTTTCCGCAGTGGCTGTGAAACTACGCTGCCACTAGTTTCGGCCCGTAAGCTCACCTGCCTTGCAGCGCGTGTCTCCCCACGTACATTTACCGCGCTGTCAACATTTTGAGCATAGGATTTAAGCACTACTACGGAAACGATGGGTTCGTCTCCGACTATCGGCGTTAGATTTGTCGTCGGAACTTGGGATGTGGAGGTTTTTACTATTTTTTCGTCAGCTTTATTAAAGTTAAGAATTAAATCTCTTTGAAATACGAAAATATAAATGACTGCTGCAACTAATGCGGCAGTTAATATTGAAAAAATACGCATATTGAGCCTCGCGAGCCGCTGATCCGGAAGTCGAACAGCTTGAGCGATCACTTATGCCTAATTGACCTAGTTACAAGTGATTTTTAGTTTAGTAATACGCTCAAGTTATCACAAATAAGGATGTTTTTATTATTGATGCCATGTTTGCGACTTCTTATAGCTGTAAGGGCTTGTGCGGTGTGGTTCGTTTTGACTATATAAAAGAAAGAAAAATATGGTGGATCCCAAATGTCCGATACAGACAATTTCATTAATGAAGTCACAGAAGAAGTGCGGCGCGATCGACTTTTTGGATACTTTCGGCGCTACGGTTGGATCCCTGCTGTTATAATACTGGCGTTAGTCGGTGGCACGGCTTACAGCGAATGGTCTAAATCAGTTATTGCTCAAGCCGCGCAAGTCAGAGGTGATGCTTTGTTAGATGCTTTGGATGTGCAAGACAAACCCGAAAGTATCTCTGCATTGAGCTCGATTGCGGCGCAAGAGGATGGCGATGTTGTTGCTAGTTTTTTGGTAGCCGGATTGGACCAAAGTCTTGCGTCGGAACTTTTGATGGCTATTGCTTCAAATAGCGACCAACCGGGGTATATTCGAGATCTAGCGCGTCTGAAGTTGGCTGCTACACCTGACGCCATATCCAAAGATGATGCTGCTTTAATTTTGACTGATCTGTCAGCTCCAGGTGGATTGTACCGCAATGCCGCAACTGAGATTCTGGTGGCGCTTGAGCTGCAACGTGGCAATCGTGATGTTGCATTGTTGCTCTTGCAGTCCCACGTGCAGGACGCTGGAGCTACTCAAGCTCAAATTCAGCGTATGGGCGAGCTGATCGTGGCTTTGGGTGCAACTCCAGATCTGGGAAATTAGTCGTATTTCTCTGCTAATAAATAGAATATGATTAAGGCTATGCAGGAGGCGCGCATGAAAGTCACGGCAGTCCTCTACATTGGGCTCATTATTTTGGTCGTTGGCTGCTCCGATAAGGGCCCGGGTTTAGACGGTGAACGAGAAACGTTCGATGGATCGGTTCCTGTAGACATTACTGCAAAATTTTTAGTCCAAAATCCACCATCACTAGACTTACCAGTTGCGCGCTCAAACACTCAGTGGACCCACCAAGGTGGTAATGCTCAGCATTACGCAGGCCATTTGGCGCTTTCATCTGATTTGACCTTGCAATGGATAACTGCAATCGGCGAAGGGGACGGCCGTGGCTATGAAATTTCTGCTAGTCCAATAATTCAAGGAGACCGAATTTTCACATTAGACAGTCAGTCTCTGGTAACTGCCCTCAGGCTAGATGGAACCGTTATTTGGCAAAGAAATGTCAGCAAGTCTTCCTATGATTTGAATGACGCTTTCGGCGGGGGGTTAGCCGTACAGGGTAAAAGCCTATTTGTAACGACAGGCTTTGGTACCGTTTTAGCGTTAAATGTGGCGTCGGGTGATGAGTATTGGGAACAGGATCTTGCTAGTTTTGGTGGAGCCTCTCCGACTGTTGTTGAGGATTTGCTGTATGTCTCTGCTCGCGATGGTGCCGCCTGGGCTATTGAAACATCAACTGGGCGGATAAAGTGGCAAGTTAGTGGTCCTTCTGTACAATCCAGCTATGCAGGCGGGCCAGGCGCCGCTGTGTCTGACAAATACGCAATCTTCCCGTTTGGCTCTGGTGATTTGCTTGCAGCGTTTCGTCTGGGTGGTCAGCGTACCTGGAACTCTATTCTATCTGGGAAGCGTCTTGGCCTTGCTCGGGGGCAGGTCCAAGACCTTACAGGCCAGCCAGTAATTAAAGATTCTGTGGTTTATTTTGCTAATTCTTCTGGTCGAATGGCTGCGATCGATTTGGATACAGGTCTTCGCTTATGGACTACCAACCAAGGCAGCCAAGACGATATCCTTGTTGTGGGTAGCTCGGTATTTGCTGTCAGCGACGAGAATAACCTCATACGATTATCAAAAGCAGATGGTGGGTTAGTGTGGTCTACGCCCCTGCCGTATTTTACAAAAACTAGTACAAGACGCCGTGCAAGAACTTTTGCGCATCATGGACCAATTATGTCTGGTGGGCGGTTACTTCTTGCTTCTTCAGATGGGTTAATTAGGCAGTTTGATCCAGCCAACGGTGATCTAATAAAAAGTCTAAAAATGTCTTCGGGAGCGGCCAGTGCGCCGATCGTAGTAGATAGAACTCTGTATGTTTTAAGCACCAATGGTGATCTACTAGCTTTCCGTTGAGCAAGACTTGGTGTACCGATCGGTTCTAATTAAGTGAAAGTGGGCTCAAATGTCCTTTACTCTGGCCATTGTTGGCCGTCCCAATGTTGGAAAATCTACGCTGTTCAATAGGTTAGTAGGTCGCAAGCTCGCTCTGGTAGATGATCAGCCTGGAGTGACTCGCGATTTGCGTGAAGGAGGTGCTAGGCTCGGGCATCTAAAATTCACAGTTATTGATACTGCTGGTCTGGAAGAAGTAACCGATGATAGCTTGCAGGGCCGGATGCGCCGCCTGACAGAACGTGCTGTTGACATGGCCGACGCCTGTTTATTTATGATTGATGCGCGAATTGGAATTACCCCCACCGACGAAGTGTTTGCTGATATTCTACGCAAGCGCAACGCTCATGTTTTTTTAGTCGCTAACAAGGGTGAAGGCCGTGCGGCAGATGGCGGTGTACTAGAGGCTTACTCGCTGGGGCTGGGGGAGCCCTTGAGGATGTCGGCGGAACATGGGGAAGGTATGGGCGAATTGGCTATGATGCTAGCGCCTTTGATTGATGCGGCGGACGAAAAAGCCCAAGAAGACGAGCCCGTTGTTGATTTAGATCTCGAAGAAGGTGACGCAGAAGAAGAATATCGCTTACCGACTGGGCTAAAACCTTTGCAAGTTGCTGTGATTGGCCGACCCAATGCGGGTAAATCCACGCTAATTAATAAAATTTTAGGTGAAGATCGCCTGTTGACAGGGCCGGAAGCCGGTATCACTCGTGACGCAATTTCGTTGACTTTGGATTGGGGGGGCATTCCCACCCGTATTTTTGACACAGCCGGCATGCGCAAAAAAGCCAAGGTTCAAGCCAAACTGGAGAAACTATCAGTCAGTGATGGCCTGCGTGCCGTTAAATTTGCTGAAGTTGTCGTTGTCTTGCTAGATGCGGATATTCCTTTTGAGCAACAGGACCTACGGATCTCAGATTTAGCAGAACGTGAAGGTCGGGCCGTAGTCTTAGCCATCAACAAATGGGATTTAGAACCGGAAAAACAATCTAAAATTCGTACTTTGCGAGAGTCTTTTGAGAGGTTGTTGCCGCAGTTGCGCGGCGCACCTCTTGTCACTGTATCTGCGAAAACAGGTAAAGGCTTGGATCGGCTGCAGGAAGCCGTGATGAAGGCACATGAAGTTTGGAACCGTCGCATTCCAACAAGCCATTTGAACAGATGGTTGGCGGGCATGGTGGAAGCACATCCACCGCCTGCACCGGGAGGGCGCCGCATTAAGTTGCGCTATATGACCCAAGCTAAGACGCGGCCGCCAGGGTTCGTGGTTATGTGTTCTTATCCTGATAAGATTGCTGAGAGCTATTCGCGCTATTTAGTCAACGGCCTGCGCGTAGACTTTGATATGCCTGGCACGCCTATCCGAATGTGGATGCGTGGTCAGGGTGACCAAAACCCGTATAAAAATAAAAAGAAATCCACCCCCTCAAGGCTACGCAAGCATCTTGGAAAGAAGCCTTTCAAATAGAGGGTATTGCCGTTCAATCAAGCCGTTGAGTACCAATGGAATTAAAATGTGGTGACACTTTTTCTTATGCCTGAGGGGCTTTCTCTAGAGTTGATTTGGTAGCTATAGGCGATTCAGAAAATAAAGGGAGCCTTTTACCTCCCCCGCTCTT
>MDTF01010181.1_pt1 | contig 10017 bp, 8 predicted proteins | sample 811191 | NCBI WGS metagenome assembly MDTF01 (sample SAMN05326649, study PRJNA326480) | marine metagenome | isolation source: seawater | place: Southern Ocean | collected 2011 | reverse complement strand
CGAAAAGCGTGCGATCAAAGAATCTGCTTTTAGCGCCGGTGCGCGTGAAGTGTTTTTGATCGAAGAGCCCATGGCTGCGGCGATTGGTGCCGGTTTGCCGGTCGAGGAAGCGGTCGGTTCGATGGTTGTAGATATTGGCGGCGGTACCACCGAAATAGCTATTCTTTCATTGAATGGCGTGGTGTTTTCTGATTCGGTCCGTATCGGTGGCGACCGTTTTGATGAGTCGATTGTCAATTTTGTGCGCCGTAAATACGGCAGTGTCATCGGCGATAGCACTGCCGAACGGGTAAAAATTGAAGTGGGAACCGCTTTCATGGCCGAGGAAGTGCGCGAAATTGATGTCCGCGGACGCAATCTTGCCGAGGGCGTGCCGCGCAGTTTTACCTTGAGTAGCGATGAGATTTTGGAGTCCTTACAAGAGCCGCTCGCAGGTATTGTCACTGCAGTTAAGAGAGTACTCGAGCAGTCTCCACCAGAATTGGCGTCGGATATTGCCGACACCGGGATTGTTTGACCGGCGGAGGATCGCTGTTGCGCGACCTTGATCGTTTGCTCAGCTCGGAAACTGGTTTACCAGTGATCCTTGCGGAAGACCCGCTAACCTGTGTTGCGCGAGGTGGTGGTGAAGCGCTGGATCTTATGAGTACCCACCGCTTAGATGCCCTGACACACGAGATCTAGCCTCGCGCGAGACTAAACCTTACCTGCCGTCAGCACCACTAGAGTAATCCGCAAGGATCATATAGATGTATTCGCCGCTGCTTCGTCGCATATTAATTCTAGCCTTGCTCGCCACGGCGCTAATGATTGTGGATCGATCGACTAGTTGGCTACAGCCGTTTCGCATGGGCGCAGACTATCTCCTTCGCCCGCTCAATTGGATCAGCGGTGTACCGCGCAATATTCAACAGTGGAGCGACTTAAATCTCGCCAACAAAGACCAACTTGCCGATGATAATAAGCGCCTTAGCCAAGAGCGCTTGATATACCGTGGCCGCTTGCAACGGATGTCGGAATTGGCGGCTGAAAATTTGCGCTTACTACAGTTGTTAAACGCTTCAGAATTGCTTGTCGACAGCGTTTTAGTGACTCAAGTGATTGGTGTTTCGCCGACGCCGCAAAGGCATACCTTGACCATCGATCGCGGCAGTGAAGACGGTGCCTATGTGGGCCAGCCACTGCTGGACTCCGAGGGTTTGATGGGACAGTTGGTGACGGTTTTTACTTCTCATAGTGTGGCATTATTAATCACTGATTCGAGTCACGCCTTGCCGGTCAAGGTACTCAGGAACGGTGTGCGATCGATTGCCGAGGGTAGCGCAGACTTTAACCTTTTGAATCTGCGTTTTGTTTCTCCAACTGCCGATATTAAATTGGGAGATCAACTTTTGAGTTCTGGGTTAGGTGGGCGGTTTCCGGCGGGTTATCCAGTCGGCAGAGTCTCCAGCATCGAGCAAAAACCTGGGTCGGTATTTATGGACATTGAGGTTGACCCCTCTGCTCTGCTCGACCGGAGTACCCATCTGTTATTGGTCTTTACCTCTGACACAAATAACCGAACGCGTTCTAATTGATGGACCTTTCACCGCGCTCTATGGTGGTTTTCTATGCTCTGTTTATTGCTACTATTTTACAGTTAGTGCCGGCCTATGACGGTTGGATAGACTGGAAGCCGAATTTTATTCTGACCGTAGTAATGGTTCTCATCGTCAATAAGCCACAACACTTTGGCGTGACTTTTGCGGCATTGGTAGGTTTGTTCGCGGATGGCGTGTTCGGCACTACGGTGGGTCAATTTATGCTGATTTTTACGCTTTGCGGAGGGATTGTTTTACTACTCAGTCGATGGACTCACTATTTTGCATTCTTCTACCGGTTTTTGGTAATATTTTGCATTAGTTTGTTTGCGGCTTTTGCGCAAACTGTGTTGGGCAATCTGCAGGGCTCGCTTATCGCGCTTGATTACCTTCCTGGGATGGCCCTGATGTCAGCGCTCCTGCTGCCATTAGCCGAAAAATTTATTGGCGTGTCGAGGGAGTCCTGAGTTGTGGTAACTGACGCTATAGATCTTGTTTTGGCGTCGGGTTCGCCTCGGCGTAGCCAAATACTAGCACAGATGGGCGTCAAATTTTCTGTACTCGCCAACGATGTGGATGAATCGTTACAGGCCACCGAAGCGCCGCGCGCTTATGTGTCGCGGCTGGCTATGGCGAAGGCTGAAAGGGGCTTTTCTAATACGTTGTCGTCAATTCCTGTGCTCGGTGCGGACACCGTCGTAGTGCTCGGGCAGCAGATTTTTGGTAAGCCGTGTAATAGTAATGAGGCGCATTCGATGTTGACGGCGCTGTCGGGTCGGGTGCACTCGGTGATCACCGCCGTTGCCGTAACGAATGGTTTAACCACTGCCACGCGCGTATCTGCCAGCGATGTTAGATTTCGTAAACTCACTGGCGATGAGCGCCGCGACTATGTAGCAACCGGGGAGCCGATGGGTAAGGCTGGTGGTTATGCTATTCAGGGCTTTGGCGGTATTTTTGTCGAGCATCTAGCGGGCAGCTACAGCGGTGTCGTCGGGTTGCCGGTAGATTTAACCCATCAGCTACTGCAGCTGTTCGGTGTGTCTGTTTGGGGCTCCCTGAGTGATCGGGGTGTGCCGACGTAAAAATCCTGCATCACCATGCATGACTATCCTAGGTTATTGCCGATCCTTAGAAATAACGCGCACATTTACCGCACGCAGGTGGCATACTACGATTTGCGTGCGCATATCAGCTGACGTTGATTATCAGCTAGGATTTTAGTGGGTTGAGTGGCTTTTTTTATAGGTTTACATCGCCTACCCTAATGCTTGAACTGTGAATTCCGAGCGGTTTGTTATGCTCTTGGGGATCACGAGTAACTATGCCTGTAAAGATACCGAGACACTATGATTGCGTTCACTAGAATTGTCGCCATTACGCTGCGCGTTGCAGTGATCACCGCAGCGCTCATGACGCTGTTGGCGCTGATTGTGGCATTGATCGGTCGTCAGTCGGCGGCAAACATCGATGATCATCGGCAGGGTATAGAGACTTTTATTACAGAAAACTCTGGTCTTGCCGTTGAGTTGGGGCTGTTATCAGCGGAGTGGACGGGTCTGACGCCGATATTAGAAATTGAAAAAATTCAGCTCGGCGCAACAGACAGTGATCCCGCAATGGTCTTTAGTGGTGGTCGTGCAGATCTCGATCTGTTTCGAAGCTTAAAACATTTTAATCCTATATGGCGCGAGTTCGCCATCCAGCGTCTGGACTTGGCGTTCGAGGAAGATGAGGGCGGCAACTGGCAGTTGCGCGGTTTGACGGGAGACCGAGAAACCGAGTTAAAGGTTATTTTAGAGCCGCTATTTTACAGCCGCTCAATTGCTGTAGATGATATCAGTATCGACTTCCGCTTCTACTCTGGGCAGTCCTTTAGTGTGCGCGGCAGTGCCTTGCGGCTAGATAATGACTCCGGCTTTCATCGTGCGGAGTTATCGGTATCTATGGGAGAGCAAAAAAAACCTGCCTATGTGATTGTCGAGGGTCGCGGCGATCCTCTCGACCTTGAAAGCTTTGACGCCGATGGTTATATCAGGATTGAACAGTTCAACCTCAATCAGCCATTTTTGCAATTTGCACAACGGTTATTGCCGGCGTTATTTACCCGAATCGCCAATCTCGATGCGCAGGCTAATGGACAGATTTGGTTTGATGTCCACCCCGGTGGAGCGGTTGATTTTGAAGGCCGTGTTGCTATCGATCGGTTAGTAGTTAAGGGCGCAGCTGAGCTGCCGCCATTTAGCAATATAGGTACTGAGTTGACCGGTTGGTATACCCCTGGCGTGGATTGGGGCTTGCGACTACAGGACTTTAAATTTGTCTGGGCCGATACACGCCTGCAACCGACTAATCTTGTCCTCTCACAGAGCGTTGGCGCTCATTGGGAGGACTTTACACTGGCTGTTGAGAGTTTGGATTTGGCTTCGATTAGCAAAGTGCTAACTGAGGTATGGGTTGGCAACGAAGCTGTCGTTGAGTGGTTGGATAAGTTGGCATTAAAGGGGCAGTTGAATGATGTACGGGTCGGTAAAAAGACTGGCGAGTACTTTGCCGAAGGGCGCTTGCAGGCCATCCATAGTTTATCCACGCGCGGCATTCCAGGGCTCTCGGGTTTAGACGGCCAGTTTTATTTGCGCGATAGCAATGCCGTTGTCAAGATCGATGACAGCGACGGATTTGCTATCGACTTTGCCAATATCTACTCCGTAGCGCTTCCTGTCGATAGCCTTGACGGCGAGATATTGGTGTCCTGGGATCCGCTGGCGGAGGCCCTAACCGTCAGTAGTGACGCGATGCGGGTGGCGGTGGACGCCGGACTGGTCAATATAGAGTTTTCAACGCGTTCACAGATTCCCAGTTATGGCACTGCGCCGGACGTACATTTAGTGCTAGGTGGCACCGATATCGATGCGCGATACTACCCCAAATACCTGCCAGAAAAATTATCGCCAGATCTTAAAGCATGGTTAAAGAACGCAGTTGTTACAACCGACCTACGCGAACTTGGGTTTGCTTTGCGCACAGGAAATCCGCGGAATGCAGCCATTTCTCGCACTAGTCAAATATATTTAAAAGTTCAAGACACTGTGCTTAATTATCATCCAGACTGGCCTGGTGGGACGCATGCCAGTGGTGTTGTCTTGGTCGATGACAGCTATGTTCAGGCGACTATCGACAGCGCTCGAATTGCCGACATTTTGGTCGAAAGTGCCGACGTTAAATATATTAAAGAGTCGGTCGGTGGCGATGCCAAGGTGGTAGTTGATGCGCGAGTCGCATCAACCTTGGACGCTGCCATCGAGGTGCTCGGGCAGTCGCCATTACGGCGCTCGATGGGGCCATTGTTAGATTGGCAATATCGCGGTCAGCAGACGACACAGTTATCGCTAGATATTCCGCTGATGCGCAGTAAAATTGAGGAAAATATAGCTCCCGGGGCAAACAAAAAAGGTTTTTATCGGGCCCTGACGAACTTAGTTGATAGTGAGATTGCGATTCCCGAGAGTCCATTGCGGGTCACCGATATCTATGGGAACTTGGCGTTTACCTCCGATCTGGGATTTTCGGCTGACGATATAGTCGGGCGATTTTGGGGACGCCCACTCACGGCTAAGTTGTTACGTGAAGAAGATCAGCAGTTGGTCGCCCTCAGTGGACGAATTGTGCCGGAAAAGCTCACTCAGTTAATAGACTTCCCGTGGTCGGGAATACTGGAGGGAAGTATTCCCCTGAATGGCTTGTTACGTATTCCCCAGTCCTCGAGAGGCGATCATCGCGGCGCTAGTTTGCAACTCACCAGTGATTTGCTAGGAGTGGCGGTTGCGCTTCCCAAGCCGCTTGGCAAGGCTGCTAATGAACAGCGAAAGCTCGACTTACAGATCGATCTAGGCAGTAAAATCGAGGCGCTCATAGGTACCTTAGGGGATAAGCTCGAGGTGGATTTGCGCTATGTTGACGGTGGTTTCGATCGAGGGGTTCTGAGTTACGATCGCAACATGGCATTGCCTGAAACGGGACAAATGCTATTTGCCGGTTACTTGGAAAGCACAGACTTAGGCTTGTGGCAACCACTGATCGAATTGATCGATGGTAATCCCCACAAGACCTTAAACCCGTCGTTGCGACGACGTCCGCCAGTTTGGGAATCGCGGGTCGATGTTAAATTGGGCACGGCGATCTACGCTCAGACTTTACTGCGTGAGGTCGATACCCTCATCACGCAAGATGCAGCGGGTACCCAGGTTAGTTTCAGCAGCGATCTTGCCGACGGTATTCTCGATTTGTCTCGAGACCGCGAAAAACTACCGAATTTGCGCTTGTCTCGACTGACGTTTGAAACAAACCTTTTGGCAGGTGATGATTTACAAAGTAGCTTCGATCCTCGGCAGTTTCCAGATGTGGATGTCGCTATCGAGCAACTGGTGGTTGCCGGTGATCGCTGGGGCGACCTTACCTTTGAGTTGCGATCAGAGATTTCTGGAGCGATATTTACCGAGATCGAGGGCAATATTTTCGGTTTGCAAATGGGTCGCGATGAGAGCTTACCCCCAATTGAATTTTTTTGGCGATTCGATGGCGAGGATTATTCGAGCCGCCTAATCGGGCCAGTAGTTGTAGGCGATATAGGCTCAGTTTTTAAACAATTTGGACTCCCTAAAGTCGCCGATAGTGAGTCGGGTAGCATCGTCTTTGATCTGAGTTGGCAAGATCAACCCTGGCGTTATGCACGTGACAACATGGTTGGCGATTTTAGCTTTGAACTAAATGATGGCAGTTTTTATAAATCACCCAGCGGGGCGGACGTAGCACTGAAAATGATTAGTCTGGTAAATTTTGCCAACTGGTTGCGTAGGTTACAGTTAGATTTTTCCGATGTGGTTGGGCAGAACTTAAGTTACAACAATCTCGCCGGGCGGTTCGCCTTTGATCGAGGTATGGCGCAGTTGACTGAACCGCTGCAGATGCGTATGCCATCCGGACGTATGAGCATGGCCGGTGACTTTAACCTAGTCGACGAGACCATTGATGGGCAGTTAGTGGCGACTCTGCCAGTCGCCACTAACTTGCCTTGGGTTGGTGCTTTAGTGGGTGGATTACCCGCCGCACTCGGCGTTTATCTGACTGGAAAGTTAGTCGAAAAACAAGTCGACCGACTCTCTAGCATCCGCTATAAGTTATCCGGACATTGGGATGCAATAGATATTCAAGTCGATCGGATTTTTGCCGCGGCACTCGAGCCAGAAACTCAAGAAGCAAAGGATCCAGTCACTCAGTAGGGCAGCGTCACGCGCAAAGCTGTTTGAGATAGGCAAATAATTTTTTCTTCGCAGCTGCTGCTTTTTGAGCAACCGTTTCGCGCATTGCCTGCCGTTGCAGATTCCGCAGTTGTTGCCGGTCGGCTACCGGATAGCTGCTGATTATTTCCTCGATCACAGCGCCCTCGCCGTTGCATATGCGGTCGCGCCAATCCTCTAATCTTTGTGTTTGGCGCAGATTCGCAGGCGATTGGTGATCCATGCGTTCAAGCGTCCGGAGTAATGCATCTACGTCCACGGTGCGCATTAATTTTCCGATTAATTGCAGGTGGCGACGCTTTGCTTCGCGACTTTTCAGTTTGCGCGCTTCGTGAATTGATTCGTGTAACAATTCTGGAAGTTGTAGTTTTGTCAGTTTCCCTTCGCTGAGCGCGAGTAACTGTTTGCCGATACTTTGGAGAGCGAGCATATCTCTTTTGCGTTGAGATTTGCTTGGATCCTCGAACGCCTCGGACGGATTCTGTGGGTTTGAATCGTTCATTAGGTTAAAAACCAAGTGGCGAGACCTAAAAAAGACACGAAACCAGTAATGTCGGTAATGGTTGTCAGGATGACACTGCCTGCCAATACTGGATCCATTGACATGGAGCGCAGCATTATTGGAAGCAGAGTGCCGGCAAGTGCTGCCGCGGTAATATTGATGGCCATTGCCAAACCAATGATCAGTGCCATACTCCAGTCACCGAACCACAACGAAACAACGCAGCCCGTCACCACAGCCCACAATAGGCCGTTGAGTGCGCCGACAGCGAACTCTTTACTCAGTAACCAGCTGATATTACCGCGTTCGATCTGTCCAAGAGCCATTCCGCGAATGACGAGCGTCAGAGTTTGGCTGCCGGCAACACCCCCCATACTTGCGACAATCGGCATTAATATAGCTAGTGCTACGACCTTGTCCAGGGTGGCTTCAAAGAGGCTGATTGCGATCGAGGCCAATATGGCCGTGATTAAATTGACGCCCAACCAGATTGCCCGACGCGGCACCGTGCGCGAGATCGAAGCAAAGGTGTCCTCGTTGGTACTGAGTCCGCCCATAGCCCGCAAGGACTGGTCAGCATCCTCGATAATCACATCTAAAACATCGTCGATAGTGATGCGTCCGAGTAAATGGTTTTCGTCATCGACTACCGGTGCCGATACCAAGTCTTGGCGTTTGAATAACTGCGCAACATCTGAATCTGTCAGATTGACATGGATTGGTTGTACTGCCGTGTCCATAACCTCTTTGACAATAGCCGTTGGACTTGATGTCAAAAGCTTGCCAAGCGGCAGTAGGCCAAGAAATTTATCTTGCCGATTGACCACAAACAGACTGTCAGTGATATCGGGTATGTCGCTGTGCCTGCGCAAATAGCGCAGCACAGCATCTAAAGTTATGTCGGCTCGAACTGTAATAACCTCTGTATCCATCATTCCACCGGCGGTCTCTTCGTCATAAGTAAGCACTGACTCTACACGTAGCCTGTCCTGCATCGACATCGATTGTAGTGCGGCAGAAACAACTTGCCCCGGCAACTGTTGCAGGATGTCAACTACGTCGTCGACATCGAGACCGGCAGTCAGTAAAGCGACCTGACTACCATTCATTTGCTCGAGAAATTCTACCTGAATATCATCGGATAATTCTTGTAGTACTTCGCCACTGTTTTCTTTCTCGACTAACTCCCACAACACATGGCGGTATTTCGGTGGCGCGGTTTCGAGTTCGTGGGCAATGTCGGGAGGCGATAGATGATTGAGCATCTCGCGCGCGCGACTAAGGGTACCAGTGTCGATGGCGCGACCTAAAATAGTCAGTAAGTTACTATTTTCAATGGATGTGACCATGCTTCGCTCCGCGACCTAAACTCCAACTCTAGAGGACCTATATTAGCGATCTCTGCTGCGCACTAACAGTTCCGTCGAATAAAACTGCTATTCGCCTTCATCAAAAAAGTTGGCGATCAAACGCGCCACCGCATCGCTGGCATTATCTTGGTCGGCGCCGTCGAATTCGAAGATCAGACGAGTGCCCTGACTTGCGGCCAGCAACATGAGGGACATTACGCTTTTAGCGTTTACTAGAGGGGGAGTTTTTCCGGTGTGGATTTGGCATTCAAAACCACCTGTGAGACGCGCCAGCTTCGTTGCGGCCCGCGCATGTAAACCAAGCTTGTTAACAATTTCGAATTCGCGGCGAATCACGTGATGATGGACTCCTCTGGGGTCAATTCCTTATGCTCAATTTGGACGTATGGATGGAGTTGTAAAAAGTGTTGGTAGAGTCGGTTAGCAATGTATACCGAGCGGTGTTGTCCGCCGGTACAGCCAATACAAATGGTTAGATAACTGCGGTTGTCAGCCTGAAATTTTGGTATCCAGCGGGTTAAAAACCTAATAACGTCGGCTAGCATGGCAGCTACTTCGGTCTGCGACTCGAGAAACTCGATAACACTCCCGTCTAGTCCGCTCTGGTTGCGCAATTCGATCTTCCAGTACGGATTGGGTAGACAGCGGACGTCGAATATAAAATCAGAAGCTTCCGGTAACCCTCGCTTGAACCCAAAGGACTCAAAAAGTATTGACATATGTTCAAGTTTGTCAGGGGCGATAATATTTTTAATCAGGTCGCGCAGCTGATGCAGGGACAAACCGGTTGTGTCGACTTTGCGGTCAGTGATACTGGCAATCGGTGCCAACAGCGACTCCTCTAGTTCGATAGCGCGAATCAGGCTAACACTGTCGCTGCTCAGCGGGTGTTTGCGTCGCGTCTCACTAAAACGCCTAACTAAGTCAGTGCGTCGCGCATACATAAAAATAACGCTGACGTCGACGCCACTGACTTTTATTTCTCGGAGTATATCTGGGATTGTCGCGAGATCACCCACTAGATTTCGGGCGTCGATCCCAACCGCCAACTTTTTTTCGTCGGCGAGTGGCTGGGTGCGCAACTCGGTAATCAATTTGCGTAGTAAACTCGCCGGGAGATTATCGATGCAGGTAAAACCGATATCCTCAAGAACATTCAGTGCCGAGGTTTTGCCAGAGCCGGAGTGGCCGCTGATAACCACGAGGCGCATGGCTAGCTAGCACGCTCTATTTGAATAGCCGTGTCAAACAACTGTCGACTGCTGCTG
>MDTF01011999.1_pt1 | contig 10018 bp, 8 predicted proteins | sample 811191 | NCBI WGS metagenome assembly MDTF01 (sample SAMN05326649, study PRJNA326480) | marine metagenome | isolation source: seawater | place: Southern Ocean | collected 2011 | reverse complement strand
TGTAAATAAAAAAACTCTTCAAATTTTAACCTTTTTTGTGCTTTTGATAATATCTCAGCACTTTCTGGAAGATGAATGTTTCTTATTGCTAAATCATTTGAAATTAAATTTAAATCATCTAAAATATCAGCAGGTAAAGACTCTCTAAAGGGGATTGAATAGGACTCAAAAAACTCATAAAACATTTTTTTAAGAATGTTTTGAGTAATACCAGAATTGATTGACCTTTCGGTTGTTGGATAAATAGTATTAAACGAAACTCTTTTTTTTGATTTAAAAGAACTCAGTAGTTCTATTTCTGGGTGAGGAATATTAACTGATCCATTAAAATTATTTATTTTTCCAAATATTACATAAGGTATACTTAATTTTAAATTTGAGGCAATCCATTTACAACCTCTAAACCATATTAAATCAATTGATCCTGTCTCATCTTCAAATGAAGCAATTAATCTTGATTTATTTTTAGTTTTTATGGTTCTTAAGTTTGTAATAGAACCGATGATTTGAATTTCAGCTGTTAAATTCTCTAATTGATTTAATTTATAGAATTTAGTTCTATCCAAATATCTATTAGGAAAAAAATGAATTAAATCTTGAATTGTATCAATTCCAAATTCACTTTTTAATAGTGAATGTCTATTGGGTCCAACACCATTTAGGTAAATAATCGATTTTTGTAATTCATTCATTTATTATTCGAATTTAAAGCATTTAAATAAAAGAAGTTTTAAATTTGAGTATAAAAATTAAAAATGAAAGCCTTAGTCATATCTGGAGGGGGAAGTAAGGGTGCTTTTGCCGGAGGAGTAGCACAATATCTTATTGAAGAAACTAAATGTAAATATGATATTTTTATTGGAACATCTACCGGGAGTCTTTTAGTCTCTCATCTGGCACTTGGTAAAATATCAAAACTTAAAAAAATTTTTACTAATGTTAATCAAAAAACAATTTTTAGTAATTCTCCTTTTTTAATATCAAATAAAAATGGTATCGATTCAGTATCAATGAATCATTTTAATATTTTGTTAAACCTCTTAAAAGGTCAAAAAACATTTGGAGAAAGTAAAAACTTAAGAAAAAACCTATCAAAAGTTTTAACAGAAAACGAATTTAAAATATTAAAAAATATTAAAAAAAAAATATTAATTACTGTGTCAAACTTGACTACAAATAAAGTTGAATTTCCGGATATTAATGATAATAATTATATAGATTTTTTAGATTGGATTTGGATATCATGTAATTATGTACCTTTTATGAGTTTAGTTAAGAAAAATAATCATGAATATGCCGATGGTGGTTTTGGATCAATTCTGGCTGTTGAAAAAGCTATTCTTGCTGGAGCAACACATGTTGATGCAATTGTTTTACAAACTGAGACTCAACAGCTAAATAGATTACATTCAAGAAATCCTTTTGATTTATTGGGTTCTGTTTTTGATTTTATGACAGATAGAATTATGAAAGAAAACATTAAACTAGGTGAGCTTACTTCTAAAACAAATAATGCAACTGTGAGGTATTTTTTTACTCCAAAAGTACTTACAACAAATTCATTAATATTTAATAAAATAAAAATGAATAAATGGTGGGAGGAAGGCTTTCAATATGCACATAAAAAATTATCAAAAATCTAATTTTTAAGATAATCTAAAGCTAATTGAGTCATTGATTTTACGCCTAACAACATTGAACTGTCGTCAACATAAAAATCTGGAGTATGATGAGATGGTGCTTTACTTTCAGGAATTGATATTGGTGTTCCTCCTAAAAAAAAGTATAAACCAGGGATCTTTTCTTGAAAATATGAAAAATCTTCAGCTCCTGTAACAGCATCACTTAAAATTACATTCTCTTTTCCAGCAACAGATTGTAACGTAGGCAACATCATTGACGTTAAATCAGGATCGTTATAGGTAATGGAAGCACCGTCCGTAATAGTGATGACAGCTTTTGCTCCATATGCAGAAGCTATTCTTGGAACAAGCTCGTTCATTCTTTTTCTGATTAATTCTTTCATTTCAGAATCAAGAGTTCTAATAGTTCCAATCATTTGAAGATTTTCAGGAATAATGTTGAATCTAATTCCAGAATGTATAGAACCTACAGAAATAACTGCAGCTTCTTTTGTTAGTTGACTGTTTCTACTAATTATTGTTTGTAGTCCTGAAATTATTTGAGAAGAAACTAAAATTGGATCAACTCCAAGCCATGGAGAAGAACCATGGGATTGTTTTCCAGTAATATCTATTACAAATCTTTGTGAAGATGCCATTATCCCTTTAGGTCGATAATTAATTTTCCCAACATGTAACCCAGAGCTTATATGTAAACCAAATATTGCATCAACATCAGGATCTTTTAAAACTCCTTGCTTTACCATTTCTAAAGCACCTCCAGTTTCTCCTTCAGGAGGTCCTTCCTCTGCAGGTTGAAATATAAATTTAACAGTTCCAGGAAAATTCTTGTTTTTTGATAGTATTTCAGCTACTCCCATTAATATGGCAATATGAGTGTCATGACCGCAAGCATGCATAACTCCCGTTTCTCTATCATTATATTTAGTAACAACTTTAGATTTATATGGAAGATTATTTCTCTCAGTAACAGGAAGAGCGTCCATATCAGCTCTTAAGGCGACTACTTTCCCAGGTTTATCACCTCTTAATAGACCAACTACACCTGTATGGGCAATTCCAGTTTGAACTTCAATTCCTAGACCTCTCAGATGATTTGCTACCATTTTAGATGTTTCAAATTCACGATTCGAAAGTTCAGGGTTTTGATGAATTTGACGTCTCCACTTGATTACTTTTGATTCAATTTCTTCAATTTCTTTTTGAATTTTTTGAGCATTAATTGGTAGTGAGAAAATAAATAAAAGAATAAGAATTTGAATTTTGTTAATAATATATTTACTCATAAGACTCCTTTTTTTAATAAAGATATGATCTTTATGAAAATAAAAAACTTCTTAATTTAAATATTTTCTTATTTACTTTTTAACATGAATAAAAATATAGTAGACTTTTTAGGAGAACTAAATGATGCTCAAAAAGCACCCGTAATTCACAAAGAAGGGCCTTTAATTGTTATTGCTGGGGCTGGATCCGGAAAAACTAGAGTATTAACATATAGGATTGCTCATCTAATTCAACAAGGAATTGACCCTTTTGAAATCTTATCATTAACTTTTACAAATAAGGCAGCAAGAGAAATGAAAGAAAGAATTTCTGAAATAATTGATTCTTCAGAGGCGAAAAATTTATGGATGGGAACCTTTCACTCTGTTTTTGCACGTTTGTTAAGAGCTGAAGCAGATAAGCTTGGTTTTCCTTCAAATTTTACAATTTATGATACTCAAGATTCAGAAAGACTGATTAGTAGTATAATAAAAGAATTAAAACTAGAAAAAGAGATTTATAAAACGAAGCAAATTAAAAATCGTATTTCTGCTTTTAAAAATAGTTTAATTACAGTAAAAGCATATTATAATGATCCGGATTTAATCGAAGCAGATAAAATGGCAAGACGTCCAAAAATAGGAGAAATATACAACGAATACGTAGAAAGATGTTTTAAGTCTGGAGCAATGGATTTTGATGATTTATTATTGCGAACAAATGAACTATTGAACAGGTTTCCAGCCGTTCTATCAAAATATCAAAATCGTTTTAAATATATATTAGTAGATGAGTATCAAGATACAAACCATTCTCAATATTTAATTGTTAAAGCTCTATCTGATAAGTTTCAAAATATTTGTGTAGTAGGTGATGATGCTCAAAGTATATATGCATTTAGAGGTGCAAATATTAATAATATATTAAATTTTCAAAATGATTATGAAGACGTTAAATTATACCGACTTGAACAAAACTACAGGTCTACTAAAAACATAGTTAATGCAGCTAATTCAATAATTAATCATAATCAATCTAAAATTGATAAAGTAGTTTGGACCTCAAATCATGAAGGTTCAAAAATTAAAATTAAATGTCTACCCTCTGATGCGGATGAAGGCAGGGCAGTAGCATCGATAATTTTTGAAAATAAAATAAATAATCAAAGAAGAAATAAAGATTTTGCTATCCTATATAGAACTAATGCTCAGTCAAGAGCATTTGAAGACTCCTTAAGGAAAAGAAATATACAATACAGAGTTTATGGAGGAGTCTCCTTTTATCAAAGAAAAGAAATAAAGGATTTATTAGCTTATCTCAGGCTAATTGTTAATCCTAGTGATGAAGAAAGTCTTAAAAGAATAATTAATTATCCAACCAGAGGAATCGGTATTACTACAATTGATAAGCTGATTATTGCTTCAAAAGAAAATAATTTAACTCTTATTGAAGTAATTAAAAATTTAAAGAATTTAAAGATTTTAATAAATAATGGAACAAGAGATAAATTAAATGAATTTTTAAATATTATAAAATTGTTTCAAATTGAAAATGAAAAACTTAATGCTTATGAAATTACAGATTTTGTTATAAAAAAAACTGGTATTATCAATATTTTAAAAACTGAGGGTACTCCTGAAAACATTTCCAAAATTGATAATATTGAAGAGCTTTTAAATGGTATTCGAGATTTCACTGAAGGTCAAATAGAAATAGTAAATGCGAATGGAAATATAAGTGAATTTTTAGAAGATGTAGCACTAGCAACCGATTTTGATAACGATAAGGATCCTGATGCTGATAAAGTTTCATTAATGACAATTCATTTAGCTAAAGGATTAGAGTTTCCCGAAGTGTTTATTGTAGGACTTGAGGAAGATTTGTTTCCCTCAGCGATGAGTTTAAACACTAGAGAAGAATTAGAAGAAGAGAGAAGATTGTTTTATGTCGCCATTACTAGAGCTAAAGATAAAGCTCATATAACTTACACACAATCGAGGTATAGATGGGGTAAATTAATTGATGCAGAGCCGAGTCGTTTTATTGATGAAATTGATTCTAAATATGTTGAGAAAGATTTAAATCATCAAAGATCTAAACCTATAATTGATTCTTCAATATTTGGATCATTTAAAAATAAAAACTCTCAAAAAGAATTTAATTCAGTATCAAAACCTAATCAATCTCAGCTATCTAAACTAAAAAAAATAAATAAAACTCAAATTTCAATAGATAATAATTACATTGATTCTATCAAACTTGTTATTGGAATGAGAGTTAGTCACGGAAGGTTTGGAAAAGGAGAGGTTGTCTCTATAGAAGGGGTGGGTAATGATAGAAAAGCAGCGATTAAATTTCAAGGATTTGGAATAAAAAATTTACTTGTACGCTATGCTAAATTAAATATAATTAGTAACGAATGAATTTAATAGAAATATATTCTGATAATCCCAATCCTAAGCAAATTGATTTAATAATTAATGTTTTGAAAAGTGATGGTGTCATAATCTATCCAACAGATACTGTTTATTCAATAGGCTGTATGAGTAATAGTTCAATTGGAATAAAAAAAATTTTGAAATTAAAATCAAGTAAAGTAAATAAATTAACACTGAGTTTTATTTTTAAAAATATTTCAGATCTTTCTAATTATGTTAAACCTTTTAACAATAAAACATATAGAATATTAAATAAATATCTTCCCGGACCTTATGCCTTTATAATGGATGCTAAAATTAAACTTCCTAATCCCTTTCAAAAGAAAAAAGAAATTGGAGTTAGAATAAGTAACCATTCAATAATTAAAGCCATATTAAAAAAAATAGATGTCCCTTTAGTAACAAGCTCATTGCATGATAAAGATAAAATCATTGAATACACTACCGACCCCAAAGTAATTTATGATGAGTGGAACGATAAGGTGGATTTAATTATTGATGGAGGCCACTCACTAAATAAACCATCTACAGTAATTGACCTAAGAGATGAAGAACCAATTTTAATAAGAAAAGGTAAAGGGGAGTTAATTTAAATAACACACTCGTACGAGTGTGTTATTTAAATTAAAATTTTATTGTGAAGAATCCATTCCTTTTTCAATAAGGTCGTAAAATTGATCAAGTTTAGGTAACACTACAATTCTAGTTCTTCTGTTTTTAGATCTATTTGAAGCATTATTATTATCAAACAAAGGAATATAAGAACTTCTTCCAGCTGCAGTCATTCTTTCAGGTGAAACCTCAAAATCATTTTGTAAAATTCTTACAACAGCCGTTGCTCTTCTAACACTCAAGTCCCAGTTATCTATTATTGCATCTGTTTTAATTGGAACATTGTCTGTATGTCCCTCAACCAAAAAATCTAATTCAGGTCTATTATTAACAACTTCAGCAACTTTTCCAAGAACCTCTTTTGCACGTTTAGTAATCATGTAACTACCTGAACTAAATAATAATTTATCAGAAATCGAAACATATACAACACCTTTTTCAACATTAACTTGTATATCATCATCACTCAAATTACCTAAAACTCCCTTTAAACTGGTTACTAATGCAAGTGTAACTGAATCTTTTCTTGTCACTGCATCTTGCATTTTTTGAATTCGAACATCTTTTTCTTTCATACTTTCCAAAGATTTTTCAAGATTTTCAGCACCCTTTTGAGAAAGAGTAGTTAAATTTCCAAGATTACTTATTAAGCCTTGATTGTTAGATTTTAAAAACTTAACCTGATCCTTAATTGACTCAAGAGATGATAAAGCAGCTTGTTTTTCTTCCTTACAAGTGTTAAGTTGAACAGATGCAGAATTAAGGTTATTTTTTGTATTTAACTGAAGTGTTTCTAATTCTTGATATTTTTTTTGTGAAACACAGGAGGTTAATATTATTGATATTATTATGAGTGATGATATTTTTTTCATTTTCATTAATTAAATTAAATTATTATATTATCTGTAACGATTTTAAAAGCTATTTATTTTGAAAAGTTTGTGTATTTTTTTTGTTTTTTTATAAAATATGACCAGATTACAGATTTAATTGACCAATATTCATGTTTGTTTTTAATAGAATTTCTTTTACTGTAATGTGTTTTAAAATTAATAAAAAAAAAGAAGTGCGCTCTAACAATAGATATTATAGGAATAATCTGAAGCTTTAAAAGAAACCTAATAGATGCAACAAAATCTAGTATTAATCTTGTTAGTAATATTCTAAATAAATATTTTTGTGGTAAATTTTTTGTTAATAAAATGAGTGAGTTTCTAAAGTTTAAATACCATTTATAACCTGAAAGGGGCAGTGTTCCTCCTCCTAAATGATATACTTCAGATTTACCTATTGATATTGTCTTAAAATTATTGTTAAAAGCTCTCCAGCATAAATCAATTTCTTCAAAATGAGCAAAAAAATCATTATCGAATCCTTTTAATTTAATCCAAACATCTTTCCTTATGAATAAGCAAGCTCCAGTTGCCCAAAATATTTCTTTATTATCATTATATTGACCTATGTCTTCTTCAATTGATTCAAAAACTCTACCTCTACAATATGGGTAACCATAGAAATCAATATAACCGCCTGCAGCTCCAGAGTATTCGAAAAACTTTTTATTATTAAAATCTAATATTTTAGGTTGAGCAATTGAGACATCAGTGTTTGTTTTAAAAACCTCATGAATTGGGTTTAACCAGTTTTCAGTAACCTCAACATCAGTATTTAATAAACAAAATATATCAGCATTAATGTCAATTAATCCCTTATTATAACCTTGTGCAAAACCATAATTTTTATCTAGTAATATGCATTTAATACTAGGAAAAATAGATTTAACATACTCAATTGATTTATCTACTGAATTGTTATCAATAAGATATATATCTGCACCAGCACTATATTTAACAAGAATTGGTAAAAATTTATTTAATAGTTTTTCACCATTAAAATTTAATAAAACAACAGCAATCTTCATTAAATAAAACTTTTAAAATTTGGAATATCAGCTAAAAAATAATAATTATTAGATTCATAATTAACTTCACAAAAATAGTGACTCATACCATTAGAAACCATTAAATACTTACTTTTTAATGATAAATTATATTTTGCAATTTGATCAAAAACATTTTGTGAAATATTAATATTAGATGCCTTACATTCTACCAGAATAATTGCATCTCCATATTTAGAATAAACAACTATATCATATCTTTTTGGAGTCTTATTTACTAGAATTTTTTTTTCAACATTAATTAATGACTTAGGATAATTTTTATTAAAAATTAAAAAATGAATGCAATGTTGGCGTACCCATTCCTCAGGTGTTAATAAAAACCATTTTTTTCGAATTATATCAAAAACAAAGTCTTTATTTTCTCTATTTTTGAATCGAATACTATAATCCGGGAAATTTAGCTTTTCCATTTAACAAAATTGCACAAAAAAATTAAATGCAAGATCACGATAAAATAATTAATGAAATAAAAAACGGAAAAATTGCTCCCTTTTATCTATTGACTGGTTTAGAACCATTTTTTATTGATAATATATCAAATCGTATTGTTGCTGAATTAATAAATGATTCTTCTAAAGATTTTGATTTTAGTATACTTTATGGAAAAGATACATCTGTAAATCAAATAATTGAAATTTCAAAAAGATATCCAATGATTTCTGAATATCATGTAATTTTAATTAGAGAGGCTCAATATCTTGAAAAAAACTATGATGAATTAGCAAAATATGTTTTAAATCCTCAAAAAAAATCTGTAGTAGTTTTTTGCTTTAAAAACAAATCATTTGACAAAAGAAACAGACTTTATAAAGCGGCTAAAACCTCTGGAGTTATTTTTGAATCAAAGTTGTTATACGAGAACCAATTAGCAGGTTGGATTTCCTCTCAATTAAAAAAAGAAAATCTAGAAGCAAGCCCCAAGTCAGTTGAGCTATTAGTCGAGTTTTTAGGCATAGACTTAGGGAAAATAAATCAAGAGATTAATAAGTTGAAAATTTTATGTTCAAATAAAATGATAACTCCCGAATTAATTGAAAAATATATAGGAATTAGTAAAGATTACAACAATTTTGAATTAATAAATGCTATTGGTATAAAAAACAAGAACAAATCTGTCAAAATAATTTCTTATTTATCTAATAATTCTAAAAAAAATCCAATAGTATTAACAATATCTTCACTATTTCAATTCTTTAAAAGACTACTTCTGTTTCATGGAATAAACGGAGAAAGGTCAAAAGTTTCAAGTGTTTTAGGCGTTAATCCTTATTTTGTTAAGGACTATGAGGTGGCTTCAAAGTTCTATACTATGAAAAACTGCAGTTATGCTTTAGAAGCTGTTCACCGAGCTGATCTAAAAAGTAAAGGAATAATTGGTAATGGTGAAAATCAAGAAGAAATTTTAATTGATCTAATTAATGAAATTTTTTAAAATTTAATATAACGTAGGATATTTTTCAGGATTTGTTTCATTCATTATTTTATAAACTATTTCAAAAATATCATTAATATTTGGTTTGGAGAAATAATCGCCATCTGTTCCATAGGCAGGCCTATGTTCCTTGGCTGATAATAGTTTAGGTTCGCTGTCTAACAATTCATATATGTTTTGATTATCTAATAATTGTTGAAGTATATATGCTGATCCCCCGCCTGGCATGTCTTCATCTACAATTAATAGTTTATTCGTTTTACTTAAGCTTTTTTTGATTTGACCAGATAAGTCAAAAGGAATTAATGATTGAATATCTATTACTTCAGTTGAAATATCAATATTTTCAAGTAGTTTACTCGCTTCTATAACTAATTGAAGAGTAGCTGCATAACTAACTATAGTTATGTCTTTTCCTTCTTTAATAATATCAACTTCACCGAGAGGCATAGTAAATAAACCCATATTTGTAGGTAGATTTTCTTTTAATCTATATGCATTGAGTGTTTCAATGACGATAGCAGGTTGATTTAACTTTAATAAGGAGTTATACATTCCTGCAGCAACTGTCATATTTCTTGGGGTTAAAATAAAAATTCCTCTTAAAAGATTAATCATTCCTCCCATAGGAGAACCAGAATGCCAAATACCTTCTAATCTATGT
>MDTF01008960.1_pt1 | contig 10022 bp, 10 predicted proteins | sample 811191 | NCBI WGS metagenome assembly MDTF01 (sample SAMN05326649, study PRJNA326480) | marine metagenome | isolation source: seawater | place: Southern Ocean | collected 2011 | reverse complement strand
CATGAGAGAAGTTTGGGTAACTACAGGTGATACACCAACAGTATACAGATATATTGATTGGTTAATCACTGTGCCACTTCAAATGGTAGAATTCTATTTGATCTTGGCAGCTGTAAGAAAAGTGCCAACTTCTATATTCTGGAAACTATTAATTGGTTCATTAGTAATGTTAATCGGTGGATATTTAGGTGAAGCCGGATACATTGCACCATTTGTAGGTTTCGTAATTGGAATGGCCGGATGGATTTACATCTTGTTTGAAATATTTTCAGGTGAAGCTGGACAACTAGCTGCTAAAGCTGGTAACAAAGCTATGAGCACCGCGTTCAGTGCAATGAGAATAATCGTAACAATTGGTTGGGCTATATATCCTCTTGGATATATATTTGGTTACCTAACTGGTGGTGTTGATGCAAATGCTTTAAATATTATTTACAATTTAGCTGACTTTATTAACAAGATCGCTTTCGGTCTAGTTATTTGGGCAGCGGCAATGCAAAACACAAGATTAGCATCTAGATAATAGATAATAAACTTTAAGAAGGGCGAGTACGTTTTGCGTACTTGCCCTTTTTTTTTTTTACATATATTAATATTTAATGCCTAAAATTACTTACAAAGATAATAAGGAAAATTCTAAAACCATTGATGTTGAAGTTGGCCTTTCAGTTATGGAAGGAGCTGTACAAAATGACATACCTGGCATTGACGCTGACTGTGGGGGTTCAATGGCATGTGCTACGTGCCATGTTTATGTCGAAGAAAAATGGTTAGATAAATTACCTAAAGCAGAAGATGGAGAAGTAGATATGATTGATATGGCTTTTGAACCTAAAAAAAATAGCAGACTTAGTTGTCAATTAATAGTTTCTGATGAACTAGAAGGACTAACAGTTACAACGCCAGAAAAACAATCTTAATGATAAAAACTGATGTAATAATTATAGGTGCAGGTCCAGTTGGGTTGTTTGCTGTTCATCAATTAGGCATTAAAGGCCTTAAAGCTGTTGTTATTGATAACCTTGATAAAGCAGGAGGGCAATGTATAGAACTTTATCCTGAAAAACCAATTTACGATATTCCTGCTGTTCCAGAATGTACAGGCAAAGAATTAACTGAAAGATTATTAGAGCAAATAAAACCCTTTAAAACTGAGTTTTATTTAAATGAAAGAGTCGAAGAAGTAAAACAAGATAATGAAGAATGGATTGTTAAAACTAACAATAAAAACGAATTTTTAGCTCCAAACATAATTATAGCTGGTGGTGTTGGATCTTTTGAGCCAAGAAAGTTAATATTAAAAGACACAGAGCAATATGAAGGCAAATCTTTGTTTTATGCTGTTAAAAATAAAGATGATTTTAAAGGTAAAAATATATCAATTTTTGGAGGCGGGGACTCTGCACTAGATTGGGCTTTAGAACTTTCTAAGTTTTCAAAAATTACTTTAATTCATAGAAGAGAAGAATTTAGAGGAGCTCTTCATACTTTAAATGAAATCAAAAAATTATCAGACGCTGGCAAATTGTTTATAAAAACACCATGTCAACTAGAAGCAATTGAAGGAAGTAAAGATATAAAATCTATTACAATTAAATTTGATAACGGAAAAAAAGAAAAAATAGAAACAAACATAATTTTAAGTTTTTTCGGCTTAATAATGAAGCTTGGACCGATTGCAGAATGGGGTTTAAATATGGATAAAAAAACTATTTCAGTCAATTCACAAAACTTTGAAACTAATAAAAAGGGAATATTTGCAGCTGGTGATATTTGCAATTATCCAGGCAAACTAAAATTGATCTTGTCTGGTTTCCATGAAGTTGCTTTAGCATCAGTAGAGTGTTTCAAAAGAGCTAGGCCCAATGAAAAATATAGATTTGAGTTTACCACTTCATCAAAAACTATTCAAAATAGACTTGGAAAAATTGATTGAACTATTGACCGCCGACACACCAAACGGCAAAAAGATTTCAATTATGTTGGAGGAAATTAAATTCGATTTTAAAGTTACTAAAATTAATATAAACAAAGAAGAACAATTTAAGCCAGAATTTAAAAAAATAAGTCCTTTTAGTAAAATTCCAGTTATTATTGATCATAAAAATAATATTAGCCTTTTTGAGTCCGGTGCCATTTTGATATATTTAGGTGAGAAAAGTGGAAAATTTTATATTAAGAATCAAAGAATTAATATAAATCAATGGTTAATGGGGCAAGTGAGTTATATAGGACCGATGCTAGGTCAGCACCATCAATTCCATCATTATAATCATGGAAAAAGTGAATTTGGAGAGAACAGATATTTTAAAATTTCAGAAAGAATTTATAAAGAATTAGATGAAAGACTTTCAGTCTCAAAATTTTTAGCCAGTGAAGATTATTCAATAGCAGATATTGCTACATTTCCCTGGATAGCAAGACACGAATGGCATGACATTGGTTTAAAAAAATTTGTTAATTTAAAAAGATGGTATGAAGAAATTTCAAAAAGACATGCGGTTCAAAAAGGCTATGATCTTTTAAAAACAGGAGAAGAAATACCTAAAGCTTAGTCTTCAATAAAAATTTTTTCATCTCTTTCATGTTTTTCTTGAGCTTCAATAGATAGAGTGGCAATAGGTCTAGCCATTAATCTTTTCAAACCAATTGGTTCACTAGTTTCGGCGCAATATCCGTAAGATCCTTCTTTTAATCTTAGTAGCGCAGCATTTATTTTTGAAATTAATTTTCTACTTCTGTTGAGAGCTTTCATTTCAACACTTTTATCAGTGTAAGAAGATGCTTGATCCACTATATCGGCTGAAGAACCATTGTCATCAGAAGAATTTAATAAATTTCCCAAGTTATTGGCTTTAATTATATCTTTTTTCCACTTAATTAATTCTCCATTAAAATATTTTTTATGCTTCGGGCACATATATTTTTCTTTAGAATTAGGCGTGTAGGTTTTTTTTGTAGTTTTTTTTTTAAGCATTTTTTGAATTTGGCGAGTATATGTTTGAATTTAGTCGTGTCAATAGCCTATAAATTGTATTAATTAGATAAAATGGTCGCACAAAAAAATATATTTAATATTTTTGTAATATTTTTAATTTCTCATTTAATGATTTGGACTTTGCTTCCTTCCTTATTAAATGTGAATTTACCACTAGATACGATAGAAGCGCTGGCATGGGGCAGTAATTTAGACTGGGGCTTTAATAAGCATCCGCCAACAAGCGCAGTTGCAGTTGAATTTGTTTATGCAATTTTTAGAAATCAAGATTGGGCTTACTACTTATTAAGTCAAACGTTTGTAATTGTTACCTTTATTTATGTTTGGAAGTTTTCACAGGAAATTTTTAAAGATAAAATTTATTCATTACTTTCTTTATTAATTTTAGAAGGCATATATTTTTATAATTACACCACCCCAGAATTCAATGTAAATATTTGTCAATTACCTTTTTGGGCTTTAACAGTTTATTATTTTTGGAAAAGTATAAATTATAATAATAATTTAGATTGGGTGTTTTTTGGGGTATTTTCTGCTTTAGGTTTTTTATCAAAATATATTTTTATTTATCTTCTTATCACAATTTTTATTTATTTATTTTTTAATTTTAAAATAAGTAAAAAATTAATTTTTAAATATTTATTTTCTTTTTCTATTTTTTTATTAATTTTAAGCCCTCATTTTATTTGGTTAATAAATAATGATTATACAACAATAACATATGGGTTTAATAGAACAGGCTTAATTGAATCTAATTTAATTGACCGTATTATTAATCCAATATTATTTATTTTAAAACAAATCGGAATTTTATTACCCGTTTTTATTATGATTTTTGCTTTAATTAAAAAAATTAAAATTAAAATTAATTTAAAAAATAAAAAAACATTTTTTCTAATATTTATAAACATAGTTCCTTTTTTACTCATACTTTTAACAACTATATTTACAGGCGCAAAAATAAGAACAATGTGGATGACACCTTTTTATTTATTTCTTGGAATATTATTAATAGATATATTTAAAAAAAATATATCATTTAACAACTTAAATAAATTTTATAAAATTTTTTTATTTTTTTTCTTTCTTTCACCGATACTTTATCTCGGTGTATCTTTATCAGACAATACCAAACGAGTTGATTATCCCGGTAAAGAAATAGCAAGATTAGTTCAAAACAAGTGGGATAAAAATTTTGTGAATAAAATAAAAATTGTTGTTGGCGATGAATGGTCGGCTGGAAATTTATCATATCATTTAAATTCTAGACCTGTCTGGATGAATAGTTTAAAAAATAAAATAACTGAGATTAAAGAGGACCAAGGCGTAATTTATGTTGGTAATCCCAAAATACTAAAAAAAGTTTGCCCCGGAGTGTTTGGAATTATTAAACCTGTGGGATTTTGCATGATTGGAAAAAAATGAAAAAAATAATAATTTTAATTCCTATTTTTAATGATTGGGAGTCTTTGATAAAATTATTGAATGAGATTAATAAAATAATTCACAGTATGAATAATTTTGAATTCAACTGCATTGTAGTAAATGACTCGTCAACTATTAACACACCAGAAATTACAAAACCTTCAAACATAAATTCTATAAATATTTTAAACATGAAAGAAAACAGAGGACACTCAAGATGCAATGCTTTTGGGATTAGACATATTGCTGACAATATTGATTGTGACAACTTAATTGTAATGGATGGAGACGGCGAGGACAGACCGGAAGAGATCAAATTATTACTAGAAAAAGCACTCAGCAACCCAGAATCATCTGTAGTTGCTAAAAGAGTAAAAAGATCTGAAGGCATATTATTCAGAGTTCTTTATCAAATACATAAGATCATTACCTTTATATTTACAGGTAAAAATATGAATTTTGGTCACTATAGTTGTTTAACAAAAAAAGATATTAAAATTTTATCTGATAAAGCCAGTCTATGGAGTAGTTATTCAGGCTCTGTTAAAAAAAATTTGAAGAAATTAAATGAAATAAATTCAATTCGGGGCACTAGATATTTTGGACCATCAAAAATGTCTTTATTGAATCTTATAATACATTCCTTTTCAATAATAGCAGTTTTTAAGTATCAAGTTTTCTTAAGATCAAGTTTCCTAATTATAATCTTATCCTTTTTAAATAATTTTATTGGTACATATTCAATTTTTTTTCAGATTCTTTTAGTTATTTTTAATCTATTGATCTTTATTGTTTCTTTAAGGGAAAATAAAAAAGATTTATTTGAAAGTGATCAAAATGTGCTTGATAAAGTAAAGGTCGGGAACTAAAAAGTTGTATTTTGAGTCTTAAAAGGAATCAAAAAGGAATCAAAAGGTGAACATTCAATTAATATTTTTTATTATTGTGGATAGTTTCCAACAGAGATAGTTTAATATAGTGATAAATATTAATAAAATAAATATTTATGAAAAAATTAAAATGCCACTGTGGAGAGATAGAAGCAGAAATAAATGTTCCTAATATTTCCAAAATTTTTTTAAAATGCAATTGTTCAATTTGCAAGAGAAAAGGAGCAATCATGTCCATGGTCAAAAATGAAGATTTTAAAATCATTAAAGGCGCGGATAAATTAAAAATTTATCAATTCCATTCAAACGTCGCAAAACACTATTTTTGCTCTAATTGCGGAATCTATACGCATCACAACCCAAGATCTAACCCAGCTATGACAGGATTTAATGTTGGTTGCGTAGATGACATTGATACTTTCAAATTAAAAGAAGTAAGTGTGAACGATGGTCTCAACCATCCTTTAGATAAAAAATAAATGAAATGAAGAAAAAGATTTCTGATTTTTCTAAAGTAAAAAAAAAATATCTAAAATTTATAAAATCCCAAGAAGTTTTAGGAGAGCCATTTAGAGATAAACTAGGACAATTGAATAATTTTTACCTGCCAATTAGTGAAATGATCAACAAAAATTATTTAAAAAATAAAACAACAAGAATTATTGGATTGACGGGTGGACAGGGTTCTGGAAAATCAACTATATCAAAAATATTAAAAATAATTTTAAAAACAAAATTTAACTTAAACACGGTGGTTTTTTCTATAGATGATTTTTATAAAACGCTTAAAGACAGAAAGAAAATGTCAAAAAAAATAAACCATTTATTTTTAACAAGAGGTGTGCCAGGAACCCATGACACAAAAATATTATATGAATGTTTAAAAAATTTAAAAAAAAATTATTTTAGAAATATTTTTATTCCTAAATTTGACAAATCAATAGATGATCGTTGTTCAAAAAATAAATGGATAAAAGTATTAAAAAAACCGAATATAGTGATATTTGAAGGCTGGTGTATAGGAGCTAAATCACAAAGAGATGTTGATTTAAGAAAACCAAAAAATGAATTAGAGAAATCAGAAGACAAGAAGCTGATTTGGAGAAAAAAAGTTAATGACGAACTTAAATACAGTTATAAGAAGATTTTCAACTTAATTGATGATTTAATTTTTTTGAAAGTGCCAAGTTTCAGCCATGTATACAAATGGAGACTTTTACAAGAAAAAAAATTGAAAAAAAAATCAAAAGGAAAAAAAATAATGAGTTTAAAAGAAATTAAAAGGTTTATTATGTTCTATGAAAGAATAACACTTAATATGATTAAAACATTGAGCTCAAAAGCAAAGATATTAATTAATATAGATGCAAAACATAGATTAAAATCTATAAAGTTCAATTAAATGAAATTTTTATTAAATATTATTGTAACAAGCTTTTTTTTTACAGCTGCATTTGCTGAGGGTAGTCTTAAATTTTTTATCGATGCTGCGTTTAAGAATAATCTTGAGTTAAATGCAGAGCGAAAAAATCAAAAATTAATTAAAGAAAATATTAATATTTCGAGAAGTGAATTTTTACCAAGTTTATCTGTTTCAGGCAATCAAACTAGTTCACAATCAACAAATAGAACAAATCAAGTTGGCGCAAATCTTTCGGACTCTAGTCGGGATAGTGAAACAACAACCGTATCAATCGATCAAAAAATTTTTCAAGGTTTTAAAGGTTATAATTCATTAAAAAAGTCTGAATTAGAATTTAAACAAGCAGACTATAAACTTAAACAAACTGAACAACAAACCATCTTGGATACCGCTTCCGCCTATTTTGATTTTATATTTAAAACTAAAAATGAAAAATTTAACCTAGCAAACGTCAATCTTTTTGAGAGACAAGTGGAGTCTGATAGCGCTCGATTGCAAAAAGGTGAAATTACTTTAACAGATTTAGCTCAATCAGAATCTTCTTTGGCTGGTGCAAACGCAAATTTGATTAAAGCTAAAACAGAACTTTTAGCTTCAGGAACAAATTTTAAGAGAATTACAAGAGAAAAAACGCCCAATCTAAAAGAACTCGATGAGCAAGTTGATATAAATCTACCAAAAAAATTGAACGACGCACTTAATATTGCCAAACTTAAAAATTTAGATTTATTAATTTCAAAATTAGATTATCATATTTCTGAAAAAGAACTAAATATAGAAAAAGCTAAATTATCACCATTTGCTTCAATTAATTATTCTAAATCAAAAAACAAAGATTTGAGTTCGACAATTGATAAATTGGACCAAGAGATTGTTAAAGCAACTATAACATGGCCAATAATTAAAGGAGGAGAAAATATTTCTTCAATTAAAAAATCATCTTTAAGTAAACAGAGATCTCTGTTGCTAGCAAAAGATGTTGAAAACAAGGTAACTACCAATACCACTAATCAGTGGGCAAATTATCAATCATTACAAAGCGTTCTTAGGGCTACAGAAGCTCAGTTAAAGGCAGCAGAAATAGCTAACGAAGGGATAACGCTAGAATATGACTCTGGTAATACGAGAACAACCTTAGAGGTTATTCAATCCGCAAGCTTATTATTAGACGCAAGAATTTCATATGCCAAAGCAGAAAGAGATTTTATTGCTTCTAAGTTTGAGCTATCTTTTCAATTAGGAACGTTATCTTTAGATTCCGTTAATTAAAAATAATTAGGAATTTTTAAACTTTTTTAATATCTTGCAAAAAAGAACAAAAGGTGTACAATTATTTTAACGATTCGAAACAAAAAAAAGGATAAAAAATGATTAAAAGTGGTTTAAAAGTAGTTAAGTCAGATAACAAAAAAGAACAAGAACTAAAGGAAAAAAACAAATCTTTAGAGGCTGCAATAAGCCAAATAGACCAAAACTTCGGCAAAGGATCGGTCATGAGGCTTGGACAACAGCAAGCTTTAGATATTGAATCTATATCAACAGGCTCACTAAGCTTAGATTTGGCTCTAGGAATAGGTGGACTGCCTAAAGGAAGAATCATTGAAGTCTATGGTCCAGAGTCATCAGGTAAAACAACATTAGCATTACAAGTTATCGCTGAAGCTCAAAAAGCCGGTGGTATCTGCGCTTTCGTTGATGCCGAGCACGCAATGGACCCAATTTATGCAAAAAAACTTGGAGTTAAAACTGCGGAACTTTTGATTTCTCAACCAGACACAGGTGAACAAGCTTTAGAAATCACAGATACACTAATCAAATCAGGTTCAATTTCTGTATTAGTAGTTGACTCTGTAGCTGCATTAACACCTAAAGCTGAACTAGAAGGTGAAATGGGCGATCACCATGTAGGCCTTCAATCAAGACTTATGAGTCAGGCTTTAAGAAAATTAACCGGTTCAGTTTCTAAATCAAACACTATGGTTATTTTTATAAATCAAATTAGAATGAAAATAGGTGTAATGTTTGGAAATCCAGAAACTACATCAGGTGGTAACGCTCTTAAATTTTATTCGTCAGTTAGAATGGACATAAGAAGAATTGGAGCAATAAAAGACAAAGATGAAATAATTGGTAACTCTACAAGAGTAAAAGTTATAAAAAATAAAGTTGCACCTCCATTCAAAGTCGTAGAATTCGATTTAATGTATGGAAAAGGAATTAGTAAAGTAGGGGAATTAGTTGATCTAGGTGCTAAAGCTGGCGTGGTTGAAAAATCAGGTGCTTGGTATGCTTATAAAGGAGAAAAAATAGGTCAAGGAAGAGAGAATGCAAAGTTATATTTAGAAAAAAACCCCGTTGTTGCAGCTGAAATTGAAAAAGTAATACGAGATCAGGCAATAGCAATAAGAAAAGAACTAGAAGGCAACCCAAAGCCTGAAGAAAAAATTAGCGATAAAAATAAAGAAGAAGAAGAAGATAAGTAGCCACCTTGTTTAAACGGGAGAATTTCTTCTCCCGTTTCCCAAAAAACAACAACTCTTAATTGATTAAATCTATATTTAGTTGTTAAAAAAAATACGATAAAATTTACTGTATATAAAAAAAATTCTTTTGGTTTAATTAAATAATTAACAAAAGGAGGATTAATGAGCGCACAACAAAAAGGCTCGAAAATGTCATCTTCCATAGATACTTCACATCTTAAAGTTAAATTTCCATTCAAATCCAAATACGGAAATTATATTGGCGGTAAGTTTGTAGAACCAAAATCAGGCAAATATTTTGATAATACTACTCCAATTACTAATGAAGTTATATGTCAGGTGCCACGTTCAAATGAAAAAGATGTTGAGGCGGCGCTAGACGCAGCTCATGCAGCTTTTCCCACATGGGGAAAGACTTCAATATCTGAGAGATCAAACATTCTATTGAAAATAGCAGATGTTATAGAAAAGAATTTAAATCTATTAGCTACTGCAGAATGTTTAGATAATGGTAAGCCAATAAGAGAATGTATGGCTGCAGATATGCCACTGGTCGTTGACCATTGGAGATACTTTGCAGGTGTTATACGAGCAGAAGAAGGTTCCGTAGCAGAAATAAGCAATAGCGAATATTCTTATCATATACCCGAGCCACTAGGCGTAGTTGCTCAAATTATACCCTGGAATTTTCCGCTATTAATGGCTACTTGGAAACTTGCACCAGCATTAGCTGCTGGAAATTGCGTGGTTTTAAAACCAGCAGAACAAACACCAGCATCAATACTGCTTTTAATGGAACTTAT
>MDTF01008671.1_pt1 | contig 10024 bp, 12 predicted proteins | sample 811191 | NCBI WGS metagenome assembly MDTF01 (sample SAMN05326649, study PRJNA326480) | marine metagenome | isolation source: seawater | place: Southern Ocean | collected 2011 | reverse complement strand
TTCTTTCTTTACATTCTTATCATTCCTATCATTCCTATCATTCCTATCATTCCTATCATTCCTATCATTCCTATCATTCATATCATTCCTATCATTCCTATCATTCATATCATTCCTATCATTCCTATCATTCATTATACTATACTAAATTATTATTAATACACCTTTAGCATTCCTAACTTATAAATCGACGAATCCTCTACAAATGAATAGTATGTTAGAAAAAAAAAAATTGAATTATTAGTCTGGTGTCGGCGTGGATATCAACCATCTACAACCATCTACTACCCGCAACAAACCATCTACAAACCGCAACAAAAAACGCTAGTAACTATCTACAAAACGCTATTAACTATCTACAATCATGGAATTTCTGGATGAATCGAAACTCGAGGCGATGACGTGTGGACCATTCAATAACTGTGGATATTATGGCTATAAATCGAGTGTGTTAAAAAGTGGGATTTGTAAATACTTTCGTCGTGAACAATTTGAAAAGCTCGAGTGGTGTGTCGTGGAAATGTTCTTGTTTGGACTAAAAAACAGTGGTATAATGACGAATGTTATTAACCGATTGAAAATTTTGATTATGGAAGAGCTTGTGTTTAGTGAATTGGGTGCAGTCGTCCGATGCATCGAGTTGGTGAATATGATAGATAGTGAAGAAGATACGATGAAAAAACTTTGCTTGTCTATATCGCTCACGCGAATTGCGAGTACTTGTAAGAAAGGTCGCATCGTTAGCTATGTGAATAATTGGTGGAAATTTCATAGTGAAGAAAAAACAGAAAAAGTGAAATTGAAAAAAATAATTCGGTTTAGAAAGGAAGGAGATAGTGATGAATTGTTGGAGTATGGAGAACTCATGATACGCTATATTGTTAATAGAGACGAACGAATGTTCGAAGTCTTTACGATACTCTTTGACATGAAAGATAAAATGGGAAAGAGATATCGTAGGAGTGATGCGATCTACTTGTTTTGGGAAATTGTCGAAAAATACTATTGCTATGAACAAATGAAAGGTTCAAAATTGAAAATTTTAAACACAAAAAAAAAGAAACTGTTTGATTTTGCATTGGGAATGTTTCACAGAAAAAACATGAAAGAAAGGAAATCATTTGGAATTTGGATGGGATTATTTGTGATTTGGGGTGGTGAAGGCGAGATCATCCTACCACCGATTCCCGAAGTTTCGATTGAAGAACTTTTGAAAGATAGAAAAAAAATTAGTATCGACGAACACTATGTAGTAAAAGATTTTCATGTGAACAGAAAGTTTGGATTGTCTACATTCGGGACGACAGGAGCTTATGTTGAAAATGAAGATACGGAGTGTTTGGGAGTCGACCACGGTAGTGGTGATGTTAGTAAAGTTATGAAATATAGAGAATACTATAAACTACAAAAGGATCGACAAGAACACAAAATACAAGATACGAGTGTACCTGAATTTATGTCGGGAAAGGAAATTGATTCGAATGAGACTTTAAACTTTAGGATAATTAAAGTTCTCGAAGAAGGAGTGTGTGGTCTAAAAAAATGTTGTATTCTAGTGAAAAATCTTAAAACACAAGAAAAACAAGTCGTAAAAGAAATGCCTAAAAGTATGAACTATGGTATCGACTACTTGTTTATGGATGAGTTGAAAGAAAGTTTTGGACTTCATCGATTGGGAATGGTTCGAATGAGTTCTAGGACGAATCTGAGTGTAGTCGATAAGTCGATAAAAAGCTTTGTAAAAAATTGGAAGTATAATCATACGAATACGACCGATGTTTACTATTGTGTTATGGACTTTAAAGAAAACATCGGTGATCTCGGAAAACACAAAGAGGTTTTGCAAGATGATTCGGTAAAGGAAGAAACATTAAAGATACGGTTGTTTAATGGGTTGTTTGGTACGAGTGATAATATTCTTAGGAACATTCTAGTCGGTGCGGATAGGAAGGTTCTATATAGTATCGATGAGAATGATATTTATGGAAAAAGAAAAAATATCTTTAACAAAAACGATTGGTGTTTAAAAGATAGTTGGTGTCTTTCAAACGTAGAGAGAGTTTGGAAGGAATTGTTGGAAAATATCGATGTTGAAGAAATAAAAGATATGTTTAGGAAATACAATTTGGAGGATAAGATCGAAGAATTCAATAAAAGATTAGAATATACGAAGGAGGATTTGATTCGAGTTTAAAGAAAAGAATTAGGTAGAAGCGATGTAATCGCATTATAGTTTGCGATTATTTACAATGAGAATCGCTATTTTGTAACCTTTTTTGTGCGTTTATTTTTGTTTGAAGACTTCTTCTTTTTAGAGGACTTCTTCTTTTTAGAGGGCTTCTTCTTTTTCATTTGAATACCTGCACCATCAGTTTCTTCTTCACCCACATTATTAGAAGGTTCTACACGTGTTGGGAGTGCTGGAGCATCTATAGAATAGATCTTGCTAGCTATGTTGCGCACGGCCTCACCCATATCTTGATGACCTAGATTCGAGTGAATATTAGACAGTTTATTAACGATGGTAGCGGCGACGCGTCTTAACGCATAAAACTCCATCACATCGGCTTTCGTTTCTATAACATCCTCTGTTAGAATTTTATTAAGTTCATTGACAATTTTTTGTATTGGTGTGGACGAGTTACTGGACATTATACTAATATAATACAAAATATTTATCAAATCTTTGATAAATATTTATCAAATATTTATAAAATTGATTTGAAACATCTTAAATACGATTAGTAAGAACCTAACGTGATTTGTAATAACGTCGAACCATGTCCGATTATGTCTTTTCAAGTCACCCTGTATGGAACCTACTTGATCGATGGGGATTACCAGATGAACTGATTAATCTAATATTTAGTTATAAAACCTATTATACCCCGATGAAAAAATCGTTAAAGGAATTTCAGTGGTCGGTAAAGGAACACAACTGTATGCGAAGCGAACGCACCTATATTTATTCTGATTTAGTTGATACCTTTACTAAAACGTTTTTCGTAACCCTGAATTATTATAGTAAATTACTCGTTGTAAATTTTATTAAAAAGCATTTTAAGTCCTATTATCGAAGTTCCACAGATATTCTAAATAAATTTATTCAGTACCAGAAACATAGTGTTAAAAATGCGATAAATTTAGACCATAAAACGAGAATGAAATGCAAACAACACATCTTTGATTCAGAAATTATTTCGGCTGTATTAAAAACGAATATTAAGGTTATTCTGAGTATTAAATTCAACACACATCTCTATAATATCATTCGACTACCGAAGAGTACACAGTATTATAAAAAGCTCGAGACTTCCTTAAACTTCATGACGAACCCTGTCTATAATTGGAGAATGCTCATGTTCATTCTAACAAAAAATGATACCACTCGGTTTAGTAAAGGAGATTTACAACTCTATAATTTTATGATGGGGTATCCATATAAGAAATCGTGGAATCGACAAAACTTAATAAAGAATTTGATGGTAAATGAACCAGGAGATTGTAGTGAACTGTATACGATTATGGCTACTTGTCCTAAAAAATATAATATGGAACTCTTCTCCGATATAATGGAAAAGGTCAATCTTAGTTCTATCAATAATGAAAGCGGTGGTATAAATTTTACAAAAACGCTTGAGTTATATTATAGCTCACAATAAATCATTCAGTAGGAATATACGCTATTATTTTTTTTTATTCATAACCTATATATGGTAAACAAATCGAATAAATCTAAAAACCCATCTAGAGTGAAACAGTCGTCAAATAAATCTAAAAAACTGACCAGATCCAATAAATCAAAAAAAAAGATTAAGTCAACGAAAAGAGGTGGAGATCCACATTCTTGGAGACCATCTAGAAATACGAGTAAGAAACTCTATACGAATTCCCCAAGATATCCATCGACACCTCTAACCAGATATCCACAGAGAACCCAGAATACCACAGTCAGAAACCTTCCATCGAGTAGAAATAATCGACGCAATACTAGACGCAATACTCGACGCAATAATAGGCGTCCAAATAGATATAACACTCGTTCTATTCGCCGCACACCTTTACCAACCAATAGTCTTACTCCTGGTAGATATATTCCCCCAGGTAGACGTGGAGACGCCTCAAATAATCAGGTGTATGGGACGATTCCCGTTTTAAAAAAAGGTATAACAGGTAACAATATAATTGCACAAATGGATAACCATTCCAGTTACGAGACTAGACTCGGACAAGGTGGGGACTTCTACTTAGATCTAAAAAAGTTTAAAGATGAACATTCCATTCATAATAATACGAGACCACTCGTATTAGAGACACCCCATCATCACATCTCTCCTCGTCATTTAGTTAAATCGACTAGGATTAATAATCCTTCGTTTAGAGGTAATGTAATATTACTAACTCACAAGAAGGAGGAGGTTATGTTATCGATTAGAATTACGAACGATAATGTGTTACGACTACTACTAAACGATATGAAGGAAGTTTTTAGAATGAGAACGACCGAAATGATCGGTAAGAAAATCTTAAATAAATCTGAAAAGTATCGTCGTTTGTCTATAAAATCTATTTATGAAAATAGGTTAATCGACTATATTAAAGTAGTTATAAAGAAACACTATTCCCTTTCAAGAGCTATTAGTGATTTGACCCACAAAAAAAATTGATATTTGTTTATAGGAATATACAAAATACAAGACCACTCAAATCATTCCATTCCCATTCCCATTCCCATTCCATTCCCATTCCCATTCCATTCCCATTCCATTCCCATTCCAATCATGCCACTCCAATTTTCTTCCCACCCAGTCTGGGAAATTTTTGAAGAAAAGAATTTGCCCCCAGAAATCATCGCCAAAATTTTTACCTACAATACGATCACCGTTTCTCCGATAAATGAAACGTTGGAGGAATTAAATCAGATTCGAGGTTTTTTCGAAACCAATCGTTTAGAAGCGCCGTTTAGTAGTTTGGTCGATTCCTTTACTAAATTGTGTTTTGATTATGACGATTATGACATGGAAGAACATGTTACAAAATACATTTACAGATTTAAGCATCTCTTTTACACACTGAATGATCCAACGAAGATTTTGCATCATTTTATCGCGAATACGTATTATTCGATTAGTTCAAACTATAGTTTTATTAAAGGACTGTTAGAAAACATGCTCTTCTATTTGATGAGATGTGCCTACTATGACCAAGTCTATTTCTGTTTTGAACCATCTGAAAGGAAAAATACGATTGACATCGTGTATCGTAATCTTATACAATTCAGAGAGTTTGATAATTGGAAACACAAACTGAATTTTAAGATTTTCTCACAAATTATGTCGAATAACTTCGGTGTCCAACGAGGCGTTTCGAAAAGCAATCTGATTGGTTACTGTAATCTATTCGGAGTAAAATGCTACAAAAGTTGGACGAAACAGAAATTGTATCATGCTCTAATGACGACGGATGCCACCGATTTTGACGAGACTTATCTCGAACAATGTTGTACTTAATACGACTCTCACACAAATATAGACTACTAGTTTTTTTTTGAGTTTCATTCAGAAATATTTAAAGATTTGGCTATATATAACTATTATGTTTATGAAACGTTCTACTATTCAACTTGTTCTAACAGGTGGTATTTTTGTTGGTACTTGGTCTAATTTTTTTTATCAATTGGGAACGATCAAATATAACGGAAGTAATATCGATTTTAAAGGAATGGAACCGTTTGAGTGTATCTTTTAGAGAAATGAGAAAAAAAAATTCTATATCTATTCGTTAACAGGCCTCTACACTATATATTTAAACCGTTTATTGTAGGCTACACATCGAGACTTCTTCAACAGGTTCTTCCACAGGTGCTTCTACTACGACTACAGGTTCTTCTAGTTGGGTTGTCTTACAGACGCTATGCACCCATTGTCCAGTTTTCGTGGCTCGGGTGCTAATTGAATTGGTTTCGGCGGATTTATCCATACACCGAGCGATGTCATCACCACGATTGATAGTCTCATCACAAATAAAACAGTGACGTTTGTAGAGTGCTTTCTTCGTATCGGATGAATAGGATGATTGGTTGAGAGAGGTAGCTGAAGACATACTGGGTTGTTATGTTCTTTTGTATTAATAAAAAATTAATCAATTTTTTGTAATTAATTTAGTATAGTATAACAGAAGATGAAACAATTTAAACTAGGAGATACGGTGACTGTCTCCAAAATTTTCGATATACCAAGACTTAGTAACACGGGTGTCATAGTCGCGATTCCTGCGAACGGGACAATTGTCTATGATAATGATATTTTTGCAGAGACCGACCTATTAGAAGATGTGTGGGATAGCGAAGATTGTGAAGGATGTAGTCCTGATCCTATAGTTAAACATGCGGTACTCTTTGAAGGAGAACGCAAATACTTTGTTAAAATGATACATCAGAATAAAACGCATATTAACTTTTCGTATGAGTTATATATAGATAAATCGACCACCCCACAAAAATACATCGAGGTCGCTGTAGCCGCAGGACCCTCCAATTCGAAAGCTAAGAAGGGTAAAACTTCTAAGAAGAAGAGTTCTAAGAAGGCTAAAACTTCGAAGAAGAAGAGTTCTAAGAAGGGTAAAACTTCGAAGAAGAGTTCTAAGAAGAAGAGTTCGAAGAAAGGTAAAACTTCGAAGAAGAAGAGTTCGAAGAAATAAATAGACTTAATTATACTTTAGTTAGGTATAAAGCAAATATTATTAAAGGAATTCGGACACATTTGAGGGTGTAAGGTCCATCTACCACGTTTAATCTTGATCCAATACATAAATTCATTATATGACATAATTTTAGTAAACTTATACTGTGTAGGAAACCATTCTTCATATTTGGTATAAACATCTGGGCCAGCGATTCGTTCCATGTCTCGTGGTTTATATTGTAGATTTTCATAGGCAAAATGTATAACACTATTTTTCGCGGCGGCTTTATAGATTCGAGTTAGATAGTGTTCCCATGCTTCAAGAAGGTTTTCCATATTTTTTATATTTTTTAGGTTATTTGACTCGTTCGGTTCGATTTGTTCATGTAATTTAAACTTATATTTATATAATCGATATTTATAATCTGTAATAAGACTATAAAACCGATTCGATTCGAGTCGTAATTCCATGCCACAGACGGGTATTACCAGACTTTTCCAGTATTCCATAATTAGATTAACCATAATTGTTCTATATTATAGTTTCAATTTATTAATTATTGTAATATAAAAAATTCTAGCGTATATATAAAATATTAGAGTATAGTATATGAAGTTTAATATGAAGTGTGTGTCTCTTAAGGTGTTAGCCGTGGTGGTGGTTGTTATTGGGTTATTGACTCTTATTTGCCTATGCAAAAAGGAAAATTTTGACAACCAATTAGATGTTATTCCATGGAATAAGATTTGCAAAAAGGAATATTGTGACCACCCAAACTATAATACAGGAATCTACCCGAATAAAAAAGGTTATGGTATGAATACGGTGTATACTATTAATGGTAAATGCTGTCGTCTCTCAGAGGAGATCCTGAAATGTCTATCGAGCCGAGGTTCGAACGAACATTGTAAAAACTTATTTTAAATTTGAGAAGTAAATTTAGTAACTAATACGAGCATTTTGGAGTATGTTTTCTACTTTACAATGTAAGAGTTGTTTACATATTTCTCTTGCTGCTTTATTTCGTGGTTTAAAAATAAAAATAGTTCCACTAATTTCTATTTTTTTTTTAGAAAATCTAAAAAATCTTTTTATTAAATATTTGCTATTTGAAACATTCTGTGTATAATCAAATAGAACATAAACCTTTACTCCATCTACATCCGTTGAGGTTTTAACTTTTTTTTTGTTTTCGTTCGTTTTTTTAAAATTAAAAACACTTTCTATATTTAGATCTTTTACTACATTTATTAGTGATAAAATATTTCCTTCACTAATTTCTAATATATTTTTTATAATATTTACAATTGCTTTACTTGATACTTTTAAATTTACTTCTTTTACAGTATCATCGATAGACTCTTGTGAGACTTCATACCATAAAGGTATCGTAGAATAATCTTCATTAATATCTTGTTCTAATAGCTTATTTTTCATTATTTGTATTTTTCGATTAATTGCATCAATTGTCATATGACTCATAAAGGGCATAATATTAAAATTGGCTAATCCTTCCTGACTATTTAGTGCTGGCGACATTATAATCCATGAACTTACCTTAAAAGTTTTACTAAATTTTTCTAAATTCTCTTTTTTTTTACATTTATACACAAACCATCTTTTTTGTCCTTCTTCAGACCATAGAGTATAATGACACCGAATATCTTCTAGTGAAATATTAGAAAAAATAGATTTAGTTTGGTTAATAGTATCGTAATTATAGGTTGCCATTGTTATATTATATTATGAGAAGTAAATTTCTCTACAAATATTATTTTGTAGTTCACAATTACACCATTCATTATAATCTCTAGACCACCGCCAGTCATTATAACATCTCTCACAGAACCTGAGTCCTTTTAAATATTTGTTGAAATCATTACTCGTTTTAACGAATTGTTGGTATACAGGTAGCTCTGGGTATTTTTTACAAGTTTTATCATAAATTTCAATAAATTCGTGATTCTGAAACCAGACCGTATTATAGACAAGATCTTTATAAGACTCGATTTCTGGCGGTGGGTTTTTTGGTAAAGTAGTATTTTTTAATGGTTTATTCCAGGTATGTGTGTTGGGGGCTGCGATAACCCCATCCGAGAAACTTTTTTTTACAACTATAAATATAGATTCTAACAATTCATCATTTTTTTTCCATTTTTGGTCATTATTACTATATAGATTAGCTATATAGTTCTTCCAGTAATCTGTATTTTGTTTGGTCATAAAGTGATCCATATTAGTTTTTAAAAGTTCATTAAAGTTTTTAGACACCATCCCTAGGACAAGAAAGTTTCTATATCCAAGATAGCCTAGAATAAGATTCATAAGATCTGGATTGGTAAACACCAACTCTCGCGTTTCATTATCGTATCTGTATTTTCTGGAATGTATCGTTACATCTACATCGTCATATTGTAGACTATAGTCGTACTTATTTCTTCTGAGCCTGCTACGTAGCATAGACCTTCTCTTATCCTTTCGTTTGTTTCCAGGCATGATTAGAGTTATTCCTGTGTTATTAATAATAACAGTGTATATAAACATTCAATTTTATATTTTTCGATTTCACGTTAACAATATGCTATACCCTTTTCAGAAGAGGGTAAGGTATCTATAATTTTGGTTTTAATAATTGTTGGTTCGGTCGTTTCTTTTGCAAGTTTATCCATCTTATTTATAATATATCTACCCTTATTATCTTTAAACCAAGAATCATGATTTCATATTTCTATTAAAAAAAATTGATTAATTAAAAGACTGAAAAAAAATATTATCATCACCAACAAACACTCAAAATGGCTTTCATCAACCAAAAAGCAGAGATCCTCGACTTCTACACCGCAACGAACGATGTTGTTCAACAACACAAAGAAACCTATGGTAAACTTGTTACTAAGTTAAATGAAAAAACGGGACTAACCCAAAATCTTAATAATAACTTGGATTCATTTATGGAACATTCCTTCAAGGAATTTTCGGAATTTAAAACAACGGTAGAATCACAGGATTTAGATGATTCAAATGTCTCTTACGTCTATGATATTAATAAAGATGAATATATTACTAGTTTTACACTCCCGAATAAGAAAATTGTAGCAAAACAAAATTTTAAATGTGTTCTAATGGAAAACAAAAAGGAAATGTTTGTTACAAGTGAGAATAAACCGTGTAGAGACATTAATTCGCCTCCTTATTCTACTACAACTTATACCAATCGAACTCATTTGTCTTCGAATAAATGTATTATTGAAACGAATCAAACTACACCTATTCAAAAGGGATGTGCTTGTACAATACCATGTAACTGTTCGGGTCAATACCTACACACTGAAATAGTTAA
>MDTF01011189.1_pt1 | contig 10028 bp, 11 predicted proteins | sample 811191 | NCBI WGS metagenome assembly MDTF01 (sample SAMN05326649, study PRJNA326480) | marine metagenome | isolation source: seawater | place: Southern Ocean | collected 2011 | reverse complement strand
TCATTGCCCCCTGCCATTGCCACCATATAATGGAATGCTGGTATTCTTTTTCCATGAGTAGAAATTGCCGTTGCGCAGTTAGAGTGTGCGTGGACAATTGCTTTGGCTTCTATTCTCTCTTTATAAATATCTTGGTGAAATCTCCATTCAGATGATGGTATTCCTTTTTTTTTGTCAAACTTCCCCTTAAGAGATACAAAAACTATATCTTTATTTTTTAATAAAGAATATTTTGCACCAGATGGTGTTATTAAAAACCCTTCCTTATACCTTACAGATATATTTCCAGATCTTAATGCTGAAAGTTTTTTTGTATTAAGTAATATAGCATATTTAATTACTTCAGATCTTAAATTTTTCATTATCTAAACATCTTTTTTAATTCTGCACTAGAAGCTTCACAAACACCTTTTTCTGTAATCAGTCCAGTTACATATTTTGCAGGCGTTACATCAAAAGCTAAGTTTAATGATTTACTTTTTTTTGGGTAAATTAAAACTTTTTTAAGATTATTGTTTTCATCAATACCCTCTATATGTGACAATTCCTCAGAATTTCTTTCTTCTATTGGAATATCTTTAAAATTTTTAATATCCCAATCAATAGTTGAACTCGGTAAGGCAACATAAAAAGGTACATTATTATCATGAGCTGCCAATGCTTTTAAATAAGTTCCAATTTTATTACAAACATCACCAGTGGATAAAGTTCTATCCGTTCCAACAATACACATATCAACATCACCTCTTTGCATTAAAATACCTCCTGTATTATCTGCAATGATAGTGTTTGCTATTCCTTCTTCGTTTAGTTCATAGGACGTTAAGTTTGCACCTTGGTTTCTGGGTCTAGTTTCATCAACCCAAACATGAACAGGAATTCCCTTTTTATGAGCATGGTATATTGGTGATGTGGCAGTCCCCCAATCTATTGTTGCAAGCCATCCAGCATTACAATGAGTTAAAATATTAACAGTATCTTTTTTTTTATTATAAATATCTTGAATAATTTTTAATCCACTTAGACCAATATTTTCACAAAATTTTTCATCTTCATCACAAATATCCTTTGCCTCTTTTAATGCTACATTTGCTAACTCATCAGAATTAACTCCTGACAACTTATTTAACATTCTTTCTACTGCCCATTTTAAATTAATTGCAGTTGGTCTTGATTTAATTAAATTTTCAGCTGACTTTTTTAAAAAAACTTGATCATTATTTTCTTTAATAGCTAAAAAAATTCCATAGGCTGCAGCTCCACCTATCAATGGAGCACCTCTAACCTCCATCCTTTTAATTGCATTAATTGTATCTTTTACATTCTTAAGATCTTTAATGATAAATTGATGTGGGAGCTTTGTTTGATCTATTATTTTTATATAATTAGTTTTTTCATCAAACCAAATTGTTCTATATTCGTTACCCTCTATTTTCATTTACTCAAAACTCTTCCAGCAATTGTTTTGAGTTTATCAATAGTTTTTTGGGTTCGTTTTTCTGGTGCTGTTATTATTGCAACATCTAGGCAGTTATTGGTTGGGTCTTTTGGATCTATATGGCTTTCAAAATTATCTATAATATTTTTTATCATCTTTTTAGCTTTTTCAGCATTACCCAAAAGAACCTTGACAACCTGCTGAACATCGACATTTTCATGATCTGGATGCCAACAATCAAAGTCTGTAACCATTGAGACAGAGGCATATCTAATCTCAGCTTCTCTAGCAAGTTTTGCTTCTGGCATATTGGTCATTCCAATTACGTCAGCATTCCATGATCTATATAAATTTGACTCAGCTAGTGTTGAAAATTGAGGTCCTTCCATAACTATGTAAATGCCACCTTTTTGATATTCTATTTTTTCTTTTTTAATCGCTTCTTCACAAGAATTCATCAATCCATTTGATGTTGGATAAGCCATTGACACATGCGCAACTATCTCATTATCAAAAAAAGTTTTATTTCTTGCAAATGTTCTATCTATAAATTGATCCACAATTAAAAATTTTCCAGGTGATAAGTCTTTCTTTAAAGATCCCACAGCAGAAATTGAAACTATATCTGTTACTCCAAGTTGTTTTAAAGCGTCTATATTTGCTCTAAAATTAATTTTTGATGGAGATATACAGTGACCCCTGCCATGTCTTGGTAGAAAATAAACTTCTTTATTATTATATTTAGTTCTTAAAATATCATCTGAAGGTTGTCCCCAGGGAGTATCCAATGTAAGCAACTCTCTATCGATAAAGTCTTCCACATCATACAAGCCACTTCCACCAATTATTGCTAATTTATTATTTGCCATATTAAAAAAATTCTTTAAATATTTATATATTAATAGAAAAAAAAATGAATTTAAAAAAACACGTACGATCCATTGTAGATTATCCTAAAAAAGGAATTTTATTCAGGGATATAACAACATTAATTAAAAATGAGGAAGCATTCACAGAATCTATTAATCAAATAGTTAATAAGTCCAAAAAATATAAAATAGACAAAATTGCAGCGATAGAATCAAGAGGTTTTGTTTTTGCATCAGCAGTTTCTTATTTACTTAAGAAACCTTTTATTTTACTTAGAAAAAAAAATAAACTACCTGCAGAAACATATTCAGTTGATTTTGAGTTAGAATATGGAACAGCAACTATTGAGGTTCACAAGGATTCGATAGATAAAAATGATTCAGTTCTGATAATAGACGATTTAATAGCTACAGGTGGCACGGCAGATGCAGCTGCAAAATTAGTTGAAATATCAGGTGGAAAAGTTGCAGCTTTTATTTTTGCAATTAATCTTTTTGACTTAGGTGGTTGTGATAATCTAATTAAAAAAGGATATAAGGTTGAAAATTTAATTGAATTTCCTGGGCATTAATTAAAATTTTTAGGCCTATACGACGAAGGATTATTTTTTGCAGCATTAAAGAAACCAGATGCTCTATTTAAATATATTCTTTTTTTTATTTTGTTTTTAACCAATAAATAAAAAAAATATTTAATTAAACTTGAGATAAATTTTGGTAAACCATTTAAAAATGCTCTTAAGTAACCAAAGTGTTTTTTATTAAAGTAAAATTTAGACCAAATCCAATGCCAATTTCTAGAAAGTTCTATTTCTTCTTTATATTTTTCATTGACACCTTTTCCACCTAAATGTTTTATACGAGCTGTCGGTATAATAAAAATATCTTCATTAATCTCCGTTATTCTTTTGCATAAATCATCATTTTCTAAGTACATAAAAAAATTTTTATCAAAGTAATCTTTTGATAAAACTATGTCTAATTTTTTTTTATTAAATAACATTGCAAAACCATCGACACTTTTTACTCTTAATGAACAATTATTTTTATTCTTAATTTTTTCATTATTAAATAATTTATAATTTGGATAATTAGTATCAAGTGAAATTGGTGCCAAGATTGCAAAGTTTATAATTTTTTGTGAAGCTATAATAAGCTCATTAATTGTTGAAGTTTCAAGAATTACATCTGGGTTTAAGATTAACACAAAATCGGTTTTTACTTTTTTAATACCAATATTGTTTGCTGATCCCATACCTAAATTTTTTGAGGTAAGTACACAAGTTACATTTATATAAGTACTCTCTAGTTCATCTTTAAAATGAGAATTGTCTGAATTCTCAACTACTATAATTTTTATATCCTTTTCAATGGATCTGATGCATTCATGAATCACCATTTCACTTTTAAAAGTAACAATAACAATTGATAAATTTTGCCTAGATATTGACATACTATATAAATAATGATTTTAAATTATGAACTATACTAATAGTTTTGACTAATGTAAAAAATAAAATAATGAAAAAAATTAATAAAATTTTTAACGAAGACTTTAAAAATATAAGCTTTAAAACTATAAATAAGCTTTAAATCATCATGATAAATCTTGATATGTATTGTATTTGTTTAAATGATAATTTGTTAAATAGAGTTAAGAAGTTAAAATACATACCCGTAGGAGTTGGACAAGAAAAATTTTCTAAGGAATGGCTTTTAGATTCAACTGGTAAAAATATTTCTGCAAAAAATAAATTTTATGGAGAGTATACTTTTCACTTTTGGTTTTGGAAGAACATATTAAATAAGATTCCAGATAATCATTGGATTGGTTTTTGTGCATATAGAAGGTTTTGGTCAAATAAAAAATATACAACTGTCCCTAATATTTATGAAAATGCTTTAAAAGATGTTCCTGATGATTGGAATAATTATGATGCAATTATTGGTAATCAAATCCATATAAATGGAATTAAGTGGATTAAAATAATTAAATACGGAAAAATTGCACTTTTAAGAAACCCTTTAGCTTTATTCAAGAGTAAACAAAATATTAGGTTTCAGTTCGATATGTTTCATGGAAATGGTGTGTTGGATAAAGCTATTGAACTTTTGGATGATAAAGATAAACACGATTTTAAAAAATATGTTTTTAATAATACCTCGTATAACCAAGGGAATATGTTTATTTGTAAATCTAAAAAAATTATGAACGAATATTATCAAACGATTTTTAAATGGCTAAATGAATGTGAAAAAATATTTGGTTTTGATTTACATGGTTATAATAAGATCAGAATTTATGCTTTTTTAGCTGAGCGCTTTCTTCCATATTGGTTTAATAAATATGTAAAAACACTAGAATGGCCAATAGTTTTTAACGATCTAAGATCAGGAATTAATAAATGAAAAATAAAATTTTTGAATTTTTGGATTTAGGAAATCAACCTTTAGCCAATTCATATATAAAAAAAAAAGATTTAAATAAAAAAGAGAGAATGTACAGATTGGTTGTACGTTACAACAATCTTAATAAGTTAGTATCAATTAAGAAAACTTTTTCTAGTAAGGATATGTTTAACAATGAATATCCATATAGATCCTCTACATCTCAAACAATGAGTCTTCATTTAAAAAAATTAGCCCAAAATATCAAAAAAAAAATGCCTACAAAAATATTAGAAATTGGAAGTAATGATGGTTGCTTTATTAAAAACTTTGATAAAAAAAAAACTATTGGAGTTGAGCCTTGCACTAATGTAGAAAAAATTACTAAAAAACAAAAATATAATACATATCCAGAATTTTGGTCACCAACATTAGCTAGAAAAATTTTAAAAAAACACAATAAAGTCAATTTAATTTTTTCTTCAAATACAATTAGTCACATAAAAAATTTAGATGAAGTATTTGAAGGAATAAACATCATTCTTGACGAAAAAGGTATATTTATTATTGAAGACCCTTCTCTATTAGAGTGTTTAAAAAAAAATACATATGATCAGTTCTATAATGAACATATTTATGTTTTTTCATATCTGTCACTCCAAAATGCTTTAACAAAACATAATTTAGAAATCTTTAAAATTGAAGAATTAAAAATTCATGGTGGTTCAAATAGATACTATATCAAAAAAATTACAAACAAGATTAAATTACATAAATCAGTTAAACATCACAAATATAAAGAGAGAAAATTTGGTCTCGAAAATCTAAAAACATATATAAAATTTGCAAAAAGAATTGAATATTCAAAAAAAAAATTATTATCTATTTTTATAAGATGTAAAAAAAATAATAAAAAAATTATTGGTTATGGTGCTACAGCAAAATCAGTCACAATTTTAAATTATTGTAATATTAACAATAAGATGATTAGTTATTTTGTGGATACAACACCAGATAAACAGAATAAATATACACCTGGAACAAAAATATTAATTAAAAAAGACTCGAATCTAATTAATGATAAAGTTGATTATGCTTTTTTAGGAGCCTGGAATTTCAAAAAAGAAATTTTTAATAAAGAAAAAGAATATATCAAAAAAGGTGGAAAATTTATCGTACACACACCTTATCCAAGGATTATATGCAAATAATGAATTTAATTAAAAAAAGAATAGTTTTTACTGGTGGGAGTGGAAGATTTGCAAAAATTTTTAAAGAAATTAATAGTAACTATGAAATATTGTATCCATCTAAACCAGAGCTGGATATAACAAAAATTAATAAGATTAAATCCTATTTAAAAAAATTTAAACCTAAGTACCTTATCCATTGCGCAGCTTTATCGAGACCAATGAAAATTCATGAGCTAGATATAAAAAAAAGTATTGATATAAATATAATTGGAACATCAAACCTTGTAAAAATTTGTCAAGAATATAAGATAAAATTAATTTATTTCTCTACAAACTATGTTTACCCGGGCTTTAAAGGTAACTATCTAGAAGAAAGTTCACTACTCCCTTTTAATAATTATGGTTGGTCGAAACTAGGAGGTGAGTCTGCAGTTCATATGTATCCAAATTCCTTAATCTTAAGAATATGCATGACTGAAAAACCATTCGTTCATAAAAAAGCCTTTACTGATTTAAAATGTAATTTTATATTTCAGGATGATCTTGCAAAAAACTTACTTAAACTTATTAATAAAAAAGGAGTTTTGAATATTGGTGGTAAAATACAAACAGTTTATGAGTTTGGAAAAAAATTTAACGATAATATTAAGAAATTATCTGCTAAAAAGTTATATGGTAAAAAATATCCATTGAATCAATCTATGAATGTGAGTAAGTATACTAAAATAAAAAAAATAATTTAGATGCTACCAATAGAACTTAAACCAAAACATGAATATGAACTAATTAGATTGGGACAAGATAATGATGGTGGATATTTGGTTGATAAAAAATCAATTGAAGATTCAAAAAGTCTTATTACTCTTGGTCTTGGCTTTGATTGGTCCTTTGAAAAAAATTATTACGATTTACATCATAGTCCTATTTATTGTTACGATCATTCTGTTAATTACTCTGCGATTAAGAAACGTTGTAGAAAATTTTTGTCTAGCTATTTTTTTAGAATATTTAAACCAAAATATTTTTTACAGAAAAATTTTTTTAAATTTGTATTGAGAGATATTTTTCTATTTAGAGACTACAGAAAATTTTTTAAAAATCACGATGTTCAACATAGTGAAGTACAAATAGGTACGGGTGATAAATGTGTCAAATTGCATAAAATTTTAGATGAAAGACAAAGCGATCTACCGGCATTTATTAAGATAGACATAGAAGGTTCTGAATATAGGATTTTTGATGAAATATTATTAAATCAAAATAAGTTTACAGGCATAGGTATCGAATTACACGATGTTGATATTCATATGGACAAAATAAAAAAATTTATTAAAGAATTAGATATGGAATTAATTCATATACATCCACAGAACCCAGCACATGTTGCAGAAAATAATATCCCAACACAAATTGAACTTACATTTGCAAAAAAACCAAAAATTATTGGTCCAGAAGTTAAACTACCCCATTTATTGGATCAGCCCGCTAACCCTTATTTAAAAGATATAGAATTATTTTTTGAAAAAGAATAATTTTTATTTTTAAAGAATTATTTTTGTTAAAAAATATGATTAATAAAAAAATTGTTGTTACTGGTGGTTTGGGATTTATTGGTAGTAATTTAATAGAATTATTACTTAAAAAAAACTTTTATGTAATTAATATTGATAAAATTACTTATTCATCAAATTTCTATAATACTAGAGAATTTAACCAAAACAAAAACTATACATTTATTAAATGTGACATTAATAGTAACAAAATTAAAAATATTTTATTTAAATATAAGCCATCTTGTATTTTTAATCTTGCTGCAGAAACACATGTGGATAGATCAATAGATAACCCTAGTCACTTTATTAATAGTAATATTAATGGTATTTATAACATCCTAGAATGTTTTAAAAAATATTATGAAAAATATAAAAAAACCAAACTAATACATATATCTACAGATGAGGTTTATGGTGATGTTTTAAAAGGCAGATCTGACGAAAACTATTCATACAAACCGAGCTCTCCTTATGCTGCCAGCAAGGCATCATCAGATCATTTGGTTTACTCTTATTTTAGAACATATGGCCTTCCAACAATAATTACTAACTGTTCTAATAATTATGGTCCCAAACAACATCCAGAAAAACTAATACCTAAATTAATATATAATATTTTAAATAATAAACCTCTACCAATCTATGGAAGTGGTTTAAATTCAAGGGAATGGATTTATGTTGAAGATCATTGTGAGGCCCTTTTAGAAGTCTATAAAAATGGTAAGATAGGTGAATTTTACAATATAGGTTCAAATAAAAATATGAATAATATTCAAATATGTAAAACTTTATTAAAGATGACAAATCATTTAATTGTTATGGGCTCTAATACAAAAATTAAGTTTGTAAAAGATAGACCCGGTCATGATTTGAGATATGCTCTAAATAGTAATAAAATCAAAAAAAACCTTAAGTGGAAGCCAAAAACTAATTTTGTAGATGGGATTAAAAAGACATTTGAATGGTACTTAAATAATAAGGGTTATTATCTATCTCTTTCAAAAAGTGATATTGTTAAAAGATTAGGTTCAAAATGATTAAAAAAGGAATAATACTTGCTGGTGGCTTAGGTACTAGAATGAGTCCACTAACTAAAGCAGTAAATAAACAGCTATTACCGATATACGATAAGCCTCTAATTTTTTATCCATTATCCATATTAATGCTTGCAAAGATCAAAGATGTTTTAATTATAGTTAATAAAGGACAGCTTGATCAATATAAAAAAATAATTCCTAATGGTAAAAATTTAGGTATGAATATTACCTATAAAGAACAAGATTCACCAAAAGGATTACCAGACGCTTTTATATTAGGAGAAAAATTTATTAACAAAGATAATGTGGCACTAATTCTTGGTGATAATTTTTTTTATGGTCAAAGTCTCACTAAAATGCTTATTAAAAGCTCAAACTTAAAACATGGGGCAAAAATAATACTTCATAAAGTTTTAAATCCTCAGCACTTTGGGATTGCTAAATTGAATAAGCTAAAAGAGGTTGTCAAAATAAAAGAAAAACCAAAAAATTTTATTTCAGATTTAGCTATAACCGGATTATATTTTTTTGATAACAAGGTAATAGATTATGCTAAAAAAATTAAGCCCTCTAAAAGAGGTGAATTGGAAATCACAGATATATTAAAAAAATATAAATCTAAAAATACCCTTAAAGCTGAAGTTATTGGTAGAGGTGGTGCGTGGCTTGATACAGGTTCTATTGATGATTATTATAAAACTATCGCTTTTGTTCAATCTGTTGAAAATAGACAAGGTCTTAAAATTGCATGTTTGGAAGAGATAGCATTACTCAATAAATGGATTTTTAAAAAAGAAATTAAAAATTCAATTAAATTTTATGGTAATTGTGAGTACTCAAAATATTTAACTAAACTAATTTAAATGAAAATATATAAAAATAAATTTAAGGATATGTTAATCATTAAAACTAAAAAATTCCAAGACCAAAGAGGTTACTTCAGGGAATTATTTTTAGAAAAGCATATTAAAAAAAAACTAATATTTACAGTTGTGTCTAAATCTAAAAAAAATGTATTAAGAGGAATACATATGCAAAAAAAAAAAATGCAAGGGAAATACATATCTGTAATAAAAGGTAAAATTTTAGACGTTGCAATAGACTGTAGAAAAAAATCTCAAACATTTGGAAAACATTTTAAAATTATTTTAAGTGATAAGAATGCCACTTCTTTATATATACCACCAGGATTTGCACATGGGTTTCTAGCAATGGAAAAAGAGAATATATTAGTCTATAGTTGTACAAATTATAGAGACGCCAATAGTGAGATAAGTATTTTTTGGAACGATAAAAATTTAAACATTAATTGGCCAATTAAAAAACCTATAATATCAAAAAAAGATTCTCTAGCCTTGTCTTTTGATAAATTTTTTATTTAATATAGAAAGATAATACTTGTGAGTAGACATTATTCTTTTAAATAATATAGAAATATTTATAAATACTTAAAAAATATGGTAGCGGGAAGTGGAATCGAACCACTGACCTCAGGCTTATGAGTCCTGCGCTCTAACCGACTGAGCTACCCCGCCACTTAATTATCGTTG
>MDTF01001344.1_pt1 | contig 10028 bp, 7 predicted proteins | sample 811191 | NCBI WGS metagenome assembly MDTF01 (sample SAMN05326649, study PRJNA326480) | marine metagenome | isolation source: seawater | place: Southern Ocean | collected 2011 | reverse complement strand
ATTAATAATTATTTTATTTATAACTATTATTGTGTAAAAGTAATTTTAAATCAAATTATCTATGAAAAATAACTTTATTAACGAATTCAAACAAAGAGGATTTTTTCACCAATGCACAGATCAAGATAAATTAACAAATTTGATCAACAATAAACCTGTTAAAGCTTATATTGGTTTCGATTGCACCGCCCCAAGTTTACATGTTGGAAGTTTGTTGCAAATTATGTGTTTAAGATTGTTACAAAAATATGGTCACCAACCAATAGTTTTGCTTGGAGGAGGTACAACACTTATAGGTGACCCATCAGGAAAAGATACGACTAGAAAAATTTTAAATGAAAAAACTATTAACGAAAATATAAAAAAAATAAAAAAAATTTTTGAAAAATTATTAAATTTTAAAAATAAAAAAACTAAACCAATATTTGTTAATAACTCTGAGTGGCTAAATAAATTGCAATATATAGAATTTTTAAGAAATATTGGAAAGCATTTTACTATTAATAGAATGCTAGGTTTTGATAGCGTTAAATTACGTCTAGAAAGAGAGCAGTCACTTAGCTATATGGAATTTAACTATATGATTTTGCAAGCTTACGATTTTTATAAATTGAATGAAAAACATGATTGTGGTTTACAAATAGGCGGCTCGGATCAATGGGGTAATATTATTAATGGTGTTGAACTTATTAGAAAAATGAATCAGAAAGAATCCTTTGGTTTAACAACGCCACTAATAACGGTTGCTTCAGGAGCTAAAATGGGCAAAACAGAAAATGGTGCAATCTGGCTAAACGAAGAATTGCTATCGTCGTATGAATACTGGCAATTTTGGAGAAATACTAGTGACGATGACGTAAAAAGATTTTTAAAATATTTTACAGAAATTAATATTGATGAAATAGAAAAAATTTCTATTAAAGAAAAAAATATTAATAATTTAAAAATTTTATTAGCCAATGAAGCTACAAAAATTTTACATGGCAAAGAAAAAGCAAATAAATCGGAAAGAACAGCGAAAGAAACATTTGATGGTAATGGGATTGGTGAAAACTTGCCAGAAACGGAAATTATGAAATCTCAATTAAAAGATGGAATGTATCTAATTGAATTACTATATGAAAATAAAATTATGAATTCAAAAAGTGAAATTAGAAGAGCGATCAATGAAAAAGGTATTAAAATTAATGATGTGCTCGTCGTAAATGAAAAAAAAATTGTGGTACTTGAAGATTTTAATAAAAATGGTTGCGTTAAAATTTCACACGGCAAGAAAAAACATTTTATTATTAGACTAAAGTAGGTTTATTGTTTTTTCATTTTTTCTAAGGCTCTTATAACAAATCTAGGTGTAATAGTTTTAACGGGATTTACTGTAGTTTTAATGAACCCAGGTAGTCCTTTCATTTTAAAGCTAACACCAAAAACTCCTTCACCTACTTTATCTCCAACCAGTATCTTTCCTACAACAGGTATCTTTGAAACCAAACTATTTAACATTTTTGCCGGAACTAATGTCCCTCTTAAACTGACTAAGCCAGTTTTTTTTTCTATATACCCATCCATGTGAAGAGACACACTTGAACCTAAAGCTAATATTTCTTTGATAGTAGTTGTGTTGATGTCCTTTTCAAGATTAATTTCTAATATATCGAAACTCATACCCTGACCTGACAAAAGATCTGCAAAACCACCTAGATCCGCCAACGTTAGTAAGGTTGCAAAAGCAGGAGCCTTAGTAACTTTAAAATTTTCAATTGTTAGTTTTGAAGCTGAACCTAAATCATCAATTATCGAATTATATAGAAGTTTTCCACCTTTAATTCCTTCAAAAAATTTATACTCACCTAACAATGCTTGAGGAGTGTCAGAGTAGATTTCTAGTATCTTTTTATTATTTAAATCTTTTTTTAAGGTTATGTCTAAATATCTATCTTTCTCAAATTCACTTTTTGCAGAAAGTCTATTAAATTTACCCTTCTTAACTAGACCTATTAAGTTAAAATTACTCAAAGAAATATTAGATTTAGTTATTAAATTTTCTATTTGTATTTCTATTTCTTTGTTGAAGCCTTTAAGTGAATTTGATTTGCTAGGTTCTGATAATAATTTAAGTAAATTTGATGAGTCATACTTTTTACCTGTAATATATATTTTTTTTCCAAAATTTATTATAAAATTATTTTTTTCTTTATCTTTGTCAAATGTTAACACTTTAATACTTGAAACTTTTTCTATTTCATTTTTTTTGTTTATTACTAAACCCTTAACGGAAATAGTATTTTTACCTTCAGTAAAATCTATTGACTTGAAAATAAATTTTTTGTTTTTAACGTTATATTCGACTTTAATATTGCTGTTTTTTTTGGAATCTGTTTGATAATTAATTATGTCGAAAAAGACATTTTTAGATAGATTTAAATCAATTATATAATTTTGGTTTACTTTATTTAAATTATTTATAACTTTAAATTTTTTATAATTTGAATTGTCGAGACTATAAAACCCATCAAATACTAGAAAATTTTTATTTTTTTTGTCTAAGTTTATTTCTAATTTATTTTTTTCAAATAGAATTTTTTTTATTGGTTTTTTAATAAATGTATTTTTAAAATTATTTTTTAAAACTATCTGAGCCTGTAAAATATCTCCACTAGATTTATAATTATAATCAATAATCTTAAAATTATTATTTATCTTTAAATTAAAAACATGGAGAAGCGATCCTTGTATTTCAATCTTATTTTCTTTAATAAATTTTATATTTGAAACCATTTTTTTTAACTGATTTTCTTTTAAATAAAAAAGAGAATTAATCTTACCTTTAATTTCAATTTCTTTTCCTCGTTGTATCTCAAGCGATCCATTAGACACTGTAATATCCTCATAACTTGCGTTGATAGAATTAACCATGGTTAGATTTTTATCTATTATAAAATTAAAATTTATGTCTTTTATTTTAAAATCACTTGTTATTTTTGCGTTAATTTTTTTAATTGTACCTCTTACTTTGTAATCGACTAGCTTAAAGCTACTATCTAAATTCAAGTCAAATAATGCATCTTCAATTTCTCCACTGTTTATATTGTTTAGTAGATACGTTTTAAAGTTTGAAGGCTTAATGCGAATTGCTATTTTTTGAACATCTTCAATTTTTAATTTTTTAACTCTAAAAACTATTTGGCTTACTTCAATATTTGAGGAAATGACTTTATTTATTTTTGAAAAAATCTTAATCTCTGTTATTGGAATTTTTATATTTTCATATATAAATTTTGGGTTTTTAGTTGATAGAAATAGTTGAAATGTTTTTATGTCTAATTTTATCTTAATTTTTTTTAATTCTAACTCTATTTTAGAATCTTTTTCTTTAATTTCTTTAATAATTAAATTGTTAAACTTTGATGTTTCGAGACCAATAGTTGACAAATAAATAATCAATAATGTAAATAAAAATAAAGATATTAAAGAAATTGAGTATAAAAAATTTTTCATTATGATCTAAATAAATTTCCTTCAATAAATTGGTCTAAATTTCCATTTAATACATCGTCGGGATTGGTGCTTTCTATTTTAGATCTCAAGTCTTTTACCAATCTATAAGGCTGTAAAACATACGAGCGTATTTGGTGTCCCCATCCAATGTCCGTTTTTGAACTAACACTTTTTTGTTCTTTTTCTTCTTTTTTTTGTATTTCATGCTCGTACAATCTAGCCTTCAGCATTTTAAAACACGTTTCTTTATTTTTGTGCTGTGATCTTTGATTTTGGCATTGTACTACAATTTTTGTTGGCAGATGTGTTATTCTTACAGCGCTATCTGTAACGTTAACATGTTGTCCACCTGCACCGCTTGATCTATATGTGTCAATTCTTAAATCCTTTTCGTCTATTTTAACGTCAATTTCTTCGTCTATTATGGGGTAAATCCACACACTTGCAAAGCTTGTATGTCTTCTTGCACCGCTATCGAATGGCGATATTCTAACTAACCTATGGACACCTGATTCATTTTTCATTAACCCATACAAAAACTCACCTGTAACTTTAAGTGTTGTTGATTTGATGCCTGCTTCATCTCCTTTATGCTCGCTTATAATTTCACAATTAAATGATTTTCTATCAAACCATTTTAAATACATTCTTCTTAACATTTCTGCCCAATCTTGACTTTCTGTCCCTCCTGCACCAGCATGTATTTCTACATAAACGTCTAAGGAATCGTTTTCTTTTGACAGAAAACAACTAACTTCATTTTTTTTTTATTTTTATATTTATTTCATCAATTTTAATTAAGCAGTCTGAAAAAATTTCTTCATCAGATTCTTCTGCTGCTAAATTATAAATATCTTTGAGGTTCTCTAGATCTTTCGATGAGCTTCTAAACATTTCAATCAATAATTCAAAATGTTTTTTTTCTTTAACAATTTTTTTTACTTTACTTTTATCTTTCCAAAAATCTTCAGCTGCAATTGTAGAGTTTAAATTTTTTAATTTAGATTCGATTTGATTGGCCTCAAAGATACCCCCTGATATTCTTTAGTGCTTTTTCAGCTGAATTTATCTTTGTATTTATTATTTCCATTAGTAAAACTGTCTAAACTTAATTAAACTATTCCAGTTAGTATTTTTACTTAAACTATTGTTTTTCATTGTATTAATATCACTTAATTTAAATGCTTCTACTATAGAATCTGAGTTATTAAAATTTTCTTTTTTACCTGTGTTATAATTTACCGCCGCAAAAAATATTTCTTCTGGTATTAAAAATGGCTTAAAATCATCTTTGTATAAAGCTTCCCTAATAAAATTTTTAAATATAGGTAGAGCAGCTTTAGCTCCAGTTTCGTATTTTCCTAGGGTTTTTGGGTTGTCAAAACCGATGTAAACACCTATTACGAGATTTGACGTAGTACCAATAAACCAAGCATCATAATTGTCATTTGTTGTTCCTGTTTTACCTGCGAGTGGGACGTTCAAGTCTCTCAGTCTTTTTCCTGTACCTCTTTGAATCGCACCTTCTAACATTGATAAAATTTGATATGCAGTTTCTTTACTTATGGCTTGTTCGTAGCTATTTTTAATTGATGGAATTATCGTTTCTGCTTCTGAATATCTATCGCAACCAATACATTCTCTATTATCTGAATTAAAAATAGTTTTACCTCTTCTGTCTTGAATTCTTTCAATTAAAGAGGGTTTTATTTTTTTCCCTCCATTAACAAAAATGGCATAAGCACTTGTAAGTTGAAGTAAGGTTGTTTCTGCTGAACCCAAGGATACAGACAAAAGCTCTGGTATTTCGTTGTAGATATTTAATTTATTAGATAATTGTAAAATTTTCTTTAAACCGATCTCTTGCGCAACTCTAACTGTCATTAAGTTTCTAGAATATTCGATTCCCTTTCTTAGTGTTGTGGGACCATAAAATTCTTTTCCATAATTTTCAGGTTTCCAATTTTTTAATCCAACACCTTGTTCTGCAATGAATGGCGCGTCTAAGACTATAGAATTAGGAGAAAAATTATTTTCTAAAGCAGCGGCATAAACGAAAGGTTTAAAGGCTGAACCAGGTTGTCTTTTTGCCTGCGTAGCTCTATTAAACTCACTAGATTCAAAGCTAAACCCTCCAACCAATGCTTTTACTTTTCCATTATATGGATTTATTGCCACAATAGCTCCGTTAACTTTTGGGTATTGTTTTAATTCCCAATTTCCTTTTGCATTTTTTTTTGCAAAAATAACATCGTTAATTTTAAATGAATTATAAATAGATTTCTTAATTGCCCATTTTAAATTGGTGCTTTTAATCTCACCTTGTTCTTTTCTAATAACAGTTTTAAATACAATCTCTGAGTCATTTACAGATATAATTTCTACAAATTCCCAACCTAAGCTGCTGTCTATTTTTTTTTCTTTTAGTTTTTTTTTCCAGTTTGTGTCAAGTTTTGTATTTAATAATGGACCTCTCCAACCATGTCTTTTGTCGTAAGACTCAATACCTGATCTTAAGGCGTTTAAAGCATGGAGCTGATAATCTACATCTAAAGAAGATTTTATAGACAAACCTTCAGCATATAATTTATCAAAACTGTATTTATCTTTGATAATTTTTCTAATTTCTTCAGTGTAATAATTGGCTTCTTTGAGTAGTTTAATTTTTCTTTTTTTTAAATAAATTTCTTTTTTTTTATATTTTTCAAGATCAGTGTCACTTATAAAATTATTCTCATTTAAATTTTTTAAAACCAAATTTCTTCTTAATTTTGCTTCGTTGTAATATTTAAACGGGTTATATCTACTTGGTGCTTTTGGTAACGCGGCTAAAAGAGCTGACTCGGGATAACTTAATTCTTTAACTGACTTATTGAAATATTCGAGACTAGCTGCTGCTATGCCATAAGTACCTTCGCCGAGATAAATCTGATTTAAATATAGCTCTAAAATTTTTTCTTTTGTGTAAGCTTTTTCAATTCTAAAAGCTAAAATAGCTTCTTTTATTTTTCTTTTTAAAGACACTTCATTTGTTAATAAAAAGTTTTTAGCTACTTGCTGTGTTATGGTAGACGCACCCTCTAGTCTTTTGTTGTTAATTATATTTTTAAAATTATTTAAAACAGCTCTAATTATCCCCTTTGGGTCAATTCCTGGATGGTTAAAAAAATTTTTATCTTCGGCTGATAAGAAAGAATTTATTACCGTTGTCGGTATTGAGTCGTATGGTATAAATAATCTCTTTTCGATTGCGTATTCGGCAATCAATGTTCCGTTATCTGCATAAACTCTACTAGAGACTGGTGGCTCGTAACTCTCTAATTTTTTATAATCAGGAAGACCGGATGAAAAATACCATAAAGCAGAAAATGCTAAAAAGAATATGGATAAAACAACTAAAATAAGTGTTTTGATTAAAAAATTAAAATGAGTAAACATGAATATATTCAACTAAAGCTTAAATTTTGGCTATCTTATGGCATGATATAGCTATTCTTAATTGATGAAAATAGTTTAAAAATTTTGTATAGTATGTTTTATGAAAAAAATCATACAAAATTTATCAAATTTAATCTTTAAAGGAATCCTTTTAAAATGGAAAAAAATTTATATATCGATGCATCACATCCGGACGAAACTAGAATTGTTCTTAAGTCAGACAATGGAATCGAAGAGTACGAATACGAAGATAAAAATAAACTAAACTTTAAGAACAATATTTATCTCGGAACAGTAAGTAGAGTTGAGCCTTCTTTGCAGGCAGTCTTTATTAACTTTGGCAGAACAAAGCATGGTTTCTTAGCTTTTAACGATATTCAATCAGACTACTATCAAATACCCACAGAAGATAAAGAAAAATTACAAGAGGTAGAAGAAAGAATAAGAGAAGATTTAAAAAATGAAAATGTAGATGAGCTAAATAGTGAACTTAAATCAGAAAATGATCAATCAGAAAAAAAAGACAGTAAAGATCAAAAACAAGACGAGATTATTGCCCGGCCTGAAGAAAAAAAACAAGATGATAACGCAAGAGAAAAACTAAAAAATTCCTACGGAGTTAAAAGATATAAAATTCAAGAAGTTGTAAAACCTGGGCAAATTATTTTGATCCAGGTTATCAAAGAAGAAAGAGGAAACAAGGGTGCTGCACTTACGACTTTTATATCTCTTGCAGGAAAATATATGGTCTTGATGCCTAACACGGCTAAAGGCGGAGGTATATCAAGAAAAATATTTGTCTCCGCTGATAGAGCAAAAATAAGAGATATTTTAAATGAAATAGAGATTCCAAAAAGTATGGGTGTAATTGTAAGAACTGCAGGAGCAAATAAAACTAAGAATGAAATAGAAAAAGATTTTCAAAATACAATTAGAACCTGGGACCAAATAAAAACTAAAGCATTAAGCTCTGAAGCACCTTCACTAATCCATGAGGAGGATGATATAATTAAAAGAGCTTTAAGAGATATATATGACAATGATACCACTAATATTTATGTTGACGGAAATGAAGGGCACAAAAAAGCAAAAGCTTTTATTAAAGATTTAATTCCAAAAAGCTCCAAATTCTTAAAGAAACATAAAAGTAAAATTCCCTTATTTCATTCAACGGGTATTGAAAAAGAACTAAATAATATTTTTGACCCAGTGGTAAAATTAAAGTCTGGAGGTTATTTAGTAATAAATCCCACAGAAGCTTTGGTGGCTATAGATATAAATTCGGGTCAATCTATAAAAGCATCTAATATTGAAAAAACAGCACTAAATACAAACTTAGAAGCCGCAGAAGAAATAGCAAAGCAATTAAAGATTAGAGATTTATCGGGTTTAATTGTCATAGATTTTATAGATATGATAAATTTTTTCAACAGGAGGCTAGTAGAAAAAAAAATGAGAGAATCTATTAGAAAAGATAGAGCAAGGATACAAGTGGGTAAAATAAGTACATTTGGTTTATTGGAAATGACGAGACAAAGATTAAGAGAGGGATCTATAAAATGGGAAACAAATTTATCACTGGAGTCTTTTGCCTTAAAAATAGTAAAAAAATCGGAAATGCTTTCATTTACCGATAAAGTGAAAAGTGTAACCGTTCAAGTCCCAGAAAAAGTTAAAATTTTTATAGATGATGTATTAAAAAAAGAAATTAAGTATTTTAAAGATAAATTTAAAATAGATATTAAGTTTCTTGCAGAACCTGAGTATATAATACCAGAGTACAGTATTAGCTTATTTAATAAAAATAAAAAAATAATAGAAAAAATAGAGAATGTTAATCCAATTCAAACATCTGAAAATATTCTTGAAAATAAAAAAAAGAAAAATAAAAAAATAGAAAAAAAAATTATCAAAACTACTTTGGTAAAAATAAAAAAATTAAATACTAAGAAGGAGAAAAAAAAATTGCCAAGAACCTTGTGGGTAAGAAGAAAGAAAAAAGCAGCTTAAATTAAACCCTTAGAAGGACTGCTAGGATCAGCATAAAATAGTTTTTTCATTCTACGTGCTAGAAAAGCCTGTCTACCTGCGTTCACCGAATTTTTAAAAGATGCAGCCATTAAAATTGGTTTTTTTGCTTTAGCTATGGCGCTATTAACAAGAACTGCATCACATCCCATTTCCATTGCTATTGTAGCATCAGAAGCTGTCCCTATTCCAGCATCAACAATTACAGGTACCTTTGAATTTTTGATTATAATAGATAAGTTAACCTTGTTCAGTATTCCAAGCCCAGATCCTATAGGTGAGGCCAAAGGCATTACTGCAGACGCTCCAATATACTCCAGTTCTTTTGCTAACAACGGATCATCAGAACAATAGACCAGAACTTTAAAGCCTTCCTTAACTAAAACTTTTGTTGCTTTCAAAGTTTCAATCATATCTGGATACAATGTTTTTTTGTCTCCTAAAACTTCAAGTTTAACCATTTTCCATCCACCCATTTCTCTTGCTAGCCTTAATGTTCTTAGGGCTTCCTCTGAATTAAAACATCCAGCTGTATTAGGAAGATATTTAATTTTTTTGGGATCGACAAAATCTGTAAGTAATAGTTTTTTTTTATCTAAAATATTGACTCTTCTTACGGCTACAGTAACCATGTCTGCTCCAGATGCTTTTATAGCTTGTGCAGTTTCTTCAAAATTTTTATATTTTCCTGTTCCTACTATCAGTCTAGATTTTAAAATTTGATTGTCGACTTTAAAGATATCTTTTTTCATGAATATTAACCCCCACCAATAAAATTAACTATTTCCATTTTGTCTTTATTTTTTAAATAGACTATTTTATATTTATTACGATTTATAATTTTACCATTTAGTTCTACAGCTATTTTTTTACTATCTATTTTATATCTTTTTAGCAAAGCAAGTATTGTATGTTTGTTCTTTAGTTCTAATTTACGTCCATTTAATTGTATTTTTGCCATAATTAAGATATTTAATACACTTACATTCAAAAAAATGAAGCACAAAATTATTATTATTAATGGTCCAAATCTTAATCTTTTAGGAGAGAGAGAGAAAGAAAAATAT
>MDTF01017341.1_pt1 | contig 10031 bp, 1 predicted proteins | sample 811191 | NCBI WGS metagenome assembly MDTF01 (sample SAMN05326649, study PRJNA326480) | marine metagenome | isolation source: seawater | place: Southern Ocean | collected 2011 | reverse complement strand
GAATAGCTGCTTCATTTAATCGGTATCCAGGAGCAAACCAAAAAGTTTTGCGGTATGAGAATTTGGTATTAACCTCAACCTGATAAGAACCAGCCTCAATTAATTGAGCTAAAGCAGATGGTGTAAAATCCCACGTTTTGCTTTTGCCCAATTCAAAAGTTGCTCCCCCCATTAAGTAGTACTGTCTAACGTAACCGTTATTAACAACATTATCTACATTGTAATCATCTACTCTAGACTGAATGAGGTTGTTTACAGATAAACCAACAAAGATTTTATCGCCCTCTTTGTAGTAGATACCAAAATTCGCATCTGGGATGATTTCGTAGTTGATGTTATTTACGATTGTGGTTAAATCCTCTTGATCATAAGTGGTCATTTTAGAAACCTCAAATTTGTGTTGAGAGAATGAGCCACCCAATCCGAAAGAGATAAACCTGTAATCACTTCCTTTTGGTGCTTTCAAATTCAATCGATATGCCATTGAAAGTGAAAATGCTGTTCTTCTAGATGGACCAGAAACTTGATTATCAAACCATCCACCAACACCAAAGTTAGATCCCACATTGGCATGTGTAGACATGGTTTGTGTAAGCGGAGATCCGTTAAAGCCAGCCCATTGTTTTCTTACATCAATTGAAACAGGCATGTATTCTTCAGTTCCAGCAACACCTGGATTGAAGTAATACTTGTTTTTGTGGTACAAGCTCATGTTCAACACTTGTTGAGCTGATACCAAGCCACTAATAAGGCTAAACAGCGAAATAAATAAGAGCTCTTTTTTCATCGAAGTATTGTTATTGTGCCGGAGTATGTTTCTCCACCGTTATTCAGATTAAGTACATAGAAATAGGTTCCTATCGGAAGTTCATTGCCTTTAAAAGTTCCATCCCAAGGAATGTACTCGCCACTTTTTTCAAAGACTTGCAAGCCAACTTGGTTATAGATTATCATTTGCATGTTTGGATACAGCTCGATGTTTTCGATAAACCATGTATCGTTAACACCATCTCCATTTGGAGTGATTGTGTTGGTTAGATTGATACAAGCCTCAGCACTTGGCTGAATGATGTATGAATCTGAAACCGAACATCCGTTAGCATCTGTTGCTGTTACTGAATATTCACCTGGGAATAATTCAACAGCTGGGTTTTCGTATTGACCATCGCTCCAGCTGAAAGAGAACGAACCAGTACCACCAGTAACTTCAACCTCAATTTCTCCATTACCAGCATCTCTACAACTTACATCAGTAATTAATGCTGATATTTCCATTGAATCTGGTTGAGAGACATAAGCTGAAACAACTGTATCACAAGCAAGTACATCAGTAATAGTAAGGATGTAGTTTCCAGCTGCTAAACCAGTAATATCTTCAGTAGTTTCATCATTAGACCACAAGTATGAATATGGTTCAGTATTTCCTGAAACAGTAACGTTAATTGCTCCAGAGCTTTCACCCGGACAAAGAATATCTGTTACAATCATCTCTACCGACCATGCATCTGGTTGAGGAATGAAATATGATTCTGTTTTCACACATCCGTGTTCATCGGTTACGGTAACTGTATAATCTCCTGTTGGGTATCCTGAAATTGTAGAAGTTGTTTTGTTCAGTACAAAAGTTGAATCACTCCATCTAAAGTCATAAGGAAGAACTCCACCTGAAACATTCACCATGATAGATCCATTTGATTCACCGTGGCAAACTACTGAGTCGATATCAACAACAAAAGCCAATGAATCGGGTTGATCTACGTAAACTGTATCCATGAAAATACAGCCGTTAGCATCAGTCATTGTTAAGAAGTAATCTCCACTTGTGATATCTGTAAATACAGGAACTGTGTGACCTGAAGACCAGTTGTAATAATATGGCGCTGTACCACCGTAAGGATAAAATTCGATCGTTCCATCATTTCCACCATAACATGAAACATGATAAACTATGGTATCTCCGTTTGGCAATGAAGCTGGCTCAGCAACTACAAAACTGTCTGTTAAAGTACAGTTGTGATCATCAGTTACTGTGATTACATAACTTCCAGCTGGAATGGTTACTAAATCTTCTGTTACCTGTCCACTATTCCACTGATAAGAGTATGGAGTAACACCACCTTGAATCATGAAGTTGATTGCTCCTGTAGAATCTCCATGACAAAGTACATCCGTTACAACTTCATTAGAAACTAATTGTGCTGGTTGCGTAACTACAAAAGTATCTACCCAAGTACATGCATTCGAATCTGTTAATGTTAACATGAAAGTATCCGCCTGAACAGAGGTCATGTCTTCAACACCATTCAAAGTAAAGTTTGAGCTTATCCATGAATATGAATATGGTGTTGTACCTCCAGTAGCTGTAATATCTACTTCACCAGTACTATTTCCGTAACAATCTACATTAGTAATGGTATTGGTTACTAAAATTGGAGCTGTTGGTTGATCTACGAAATAAGTATAGTTCGTATCACACCCTTGAGCATCAAGAATAGTAGCCGTATAAGTTCCTGTTACAACTCCGTTTAAATCTTGAGTTGTAGCCGAGTTTGTCCAAGAATACGTGTATGGCTGAGTACCACCTACTGGATGTAAATCAACAATACCCGAAGCATCTCCGTAGCACAATACATCTGAAATAGTAGATGTTGCTGTTAAAGGAGCATTAGGTTGTGAAACTACATAGTTTCTTGTAATCGTACATCCGTTATCGTCAGTTGCTAAGAATGTGTAGGTATCAGCTGTAAGTTGTGTTGCATCTTCGGTAGTTGCAACGGTAGCATTTTGAGAGTTAGTCCAAGAATACGTGTAAGGAGTTACTCCACCCGTCAATGTAACATCAACACTTCCATCGTTACCTCCGTAACAATTTACATCATCAATTAATCTTGTAATTGTGAATGCGGCAGGTTCTGCAACAACCATAGATTGACTGAAGCTACAACCTAAAGTATCAGTAATTGTTACTGCATAATTTCCAGCATACAACTGGTTTTGATCTTGCGTGTTTACTAATGTGTATGTGTTGTTTGTCCACTGGTAAGAGTAAGGCGCAGTTCCACCAGCTGGGGTAATATCTATTGAACCTGTATTGTTACCGTGACAATCAACATCCTGAACTGTGTAAGTAGATGTTAAAGGAGCTGCTGGTTGAGATAATGTTGTGTTATAAACCGTGTCGCAACCGTTAGCATCTGTAATCGTTACGGTGTAAGCTCCTACGTATAAATTAGAAGCATCTTTAGTTGTTGCACCAGTATTCCACGCATATGTGTAAGGAGTTGTACCACCAGTTGGCGTTTGAGAAACCGAACCTGTGTTAGTTCCATAACATGCAATATTTACACCACTCAATGTTGTTGTAAGAGGAGCATTTGGCTGAGTCACATTAACAGATACACTGTCTTCACAACCATTCAAATCTGTTACAAACAACTCATAAGAACCCGAGTATACATTCGATAAATCTTCAGTTGATGAAGAGAAAGCAGCTCCGTCTTTTTCCCATACATAAGTGTAAGTTGGAGTACCTCCTGATAAAGAAACGTCAACTGCACCATTTTGCAATCCGTAGCATGAAACAGCTGTTGGTTGTGCTGCTAATTGAATAGCCGATGGCTGCGTGATTGTAGCTTGAACAGTGTCTTTACATGCATTTGCATCTGTAATAATTACTTGATAGGCATCTGCTCCAATATTGCTTTGATCTTGATTGTTTGTCAATTGATAATTGGCACTTGTCCAAGAGTAAGCATAAGGAGTAGTACCACCAGTAACTGATAAATCAATTGCACCTGAAAGATTTCCGTAGCAATCAACATCTGTTTTGGTATAGCTTCCAACCAACGATGCTGCTGGTTGAGTAATTATATTCGAATAATTGGCCGAACAACCATTTCCATCTGTAATGGTAACATTATAAGTTCCAGCTGTTAAATTGGATAGATCTTGATTTGTATTTCCATTAGACCATAAGTAAGTGTATGTGTATGATCCACCTGCAGGTGTTAAATCGATTGATCCGCTGTTATTTCCATAACAGTCTACAGCTGTTAATACTTGAGTTGCACTAACTGGCGATGCTGGTTCGTTAACATCAAAATCATCAGAAATTGTACATCCGTTATTATCTGTAACTGTTAATGAATAATTATCTGCCGGAAGATTAATCAAATCTTGTAGCGTTGTTGCCATTGCTCCATTGCTATTTTCCCAAGCATAATTATACGCTGGTGTACCACCCGTTACTGTTACATCAATAACTCCAGTTGAATTTCCGAAACACAAAACATCAGTAACTGATTCGCTCATTTGTAAAGCCGAAGGCTCAGTAATGGTGTATAAATTGGTGTCTTTACAACCATTGGCATCAGTAATCGTTACAGTGTAATCATCAGCCTCAACATTCAACAAATCTTGAACAGGACTCAATGTATACTGAGTACTTTGCCAAGTGTAGTTGTAAGGAAAAGTACCACCAGAAACATTGATATCGATAGCTCCATCTGATAAAGCATTACAAGAAACATCTGTAAGTTGAGAAACAACAGTAATTGGCCCAACTGGTTGGGTAATGTTTCTGTTGTATGAACTCATACATCCTCTGCTATCGGTTACTGTCACTGCATAACTACCAGCTATCATATTATTGATTGACGAAGTAGTTGCGCCCGTACTCCACAAGTAACCGTAAGGTGCAGTACCACCAGAAACTGATGTAATTATATCTCCAGTTGCATCACCGTAGCACAATACATTATCAACCGTAATTGTATTCTGAACACTGTCTTGTGGTTGAGAAATGGTTACTGTTCTGTTCTTCGTACAGTTTTGAGCATCAGTTACGGTTACCGTGTACGTTCCTTGGACTAACCCAGTAATATCTTGCGTTGATGCCGAAAAACCACCACCATTTTTAGTCCAGCTATAGGTATAACCTGTAGTTCCGCCAGTTACAGTTAAATCAACTGCTCCATTTGAGCCATTATAACATGAAACTGGTGTATGCGTTTCTTGAACTAAAATCTCAGTTGGTTCTGTAATCGTAATACCACTTGATGATTTACAGTTTCTAGAATCAGTTACTGTGTAGCTATAAACATCTGCAGAAAGATTGTTCAACGAGTTGTTGGCAATCATAGTGGTTTGTGAGTTGTGCCATTGATACGTATACGGACCAACACCTCCACTTACATTTAAACCGATTGTTCCATTATCTGAATTGTAACACGTGTTGTTTGAACTACTTTCTGAAACAGCAATTGCAGCCGGTTCATATACTGTAATTGAAGGTGAAATTGTACACCCTTTATTGTCGGTTACAGTTACTGTGTAAGTTCCTGCACTTAACCCACTAACATCTTGTGATAAGGCTCCCGTACTCCATGCATACGTATAAGCTGCGGTTCCACCCCAAACAGTTAAATCAATTGAACCGTTTGATCCTGCATTACAAGAAACGCTGTCTCTAGTAGAATTGTATTGCAATGCCTGAGCAGGTTCTGATACAGTAAATGTGCGTGTAACCGTACAACTATTAGCATCTGTTACAGTTACGGTGTAAGAGCCATCTTGTAAGTTTGATGGATCTTGTGCTGTTCCGGCACCATTGCTCCACGCATATGTGTAAGGAGATTTTCCACCGTAAACGTTTAAATCAATTGATCCTGTAGCTTGATTTTTACAATCAACTGGAGTTGAAGTTCCTGTTAATATCAATTGATTTGGCTCGGTGATATTTACTGCTTCAAAATCGGTACAACCTGTTGCATTATCAGTTACCGTACAGAAATAAGTACCCTGAGATAATGAGCTAATAGTAGCTGTTGTTGCACCCGTTGACCATTCTAAAGAATATGCACTGGTACCACTAACTGAAACAGATATTGATCCATTATTTCCACCAAAACAACTCACGTTTGTTTTACTCGTGACGGAAATGGTTGGACAGGCTGCTTGGGCCCACCCACTCCAAATAAGGATTACTGTAGAAAGAATTAGTTTTTTAAGCATGTTATCTAACAATCGTTACTGTTCCTGTAAGTTTTTCTTCACCCTTACCTGGATCGATGATATAATAGTAAGTTCCCACCGGTAACTTAGAGTTACCATATGTACCATCCCAAGGATATTTGTATCCTCTAGACTGGAATAAAATGTTTCCTGCTTTGTTGTATACCTTCACCACAATCTCTGGGTAAAGGTCTGCATGATCGAATTGCCATGTATCGTTTAAACCATCACCATTTGGAGTAAATGTGTTTGGTATTTCAATACATCTGATTGGAAGCGTATTTACTGTGAAAGTGTCTGTTGCGATACATCCATTCGCATCTGTAACAGTTACATCGTAAACACCCGCTTCAAGCTCATTATTAATTGGATCTTGGCTTCCATTACTCCAACGGTATTTGTAGAATCCAACACCACCAAAGGCATTCAAATCAATTACACCATCGTGATTACCGATACAAGAAACATCAGATACAACAGCATCTAAGGTCAATAAATCGGGTTGAGTCATTCTAATTGGATCACTTTCTAATACACAGTTATTAGCATCTGTAATCGTTACAGTGTATGAGCCATCTACTAATGAATCAATATTTCTGTCGGTAGATCCTGTACTCCAATTGTATAGATAAGGAGTTGTACCTCCAGTTACAGTTAGCCATAGTCTACCGTTTGCTTCTTCATAACAAGTTATGTCTGAAACATTGTAGAACATATCCAATTTCTCAGGACCTGTTACTTGATTGGTGTTAACCACTTTACAGTCATGAGCATCAGTAATAGTTACTGTGTAAACTCCTACTTGAACATTATTCAGAATTGAATCTGTGTTGTGTAAAATCACTTTAGAATCTGTCCATGAATATGTGTATGGAGGTACACCTCCAGCTGGCAATGTTGTTATAGCTCCATCTGTATTTCCGAAACAAGAAACAGGAGTTACAGAAGCAACAACCGATACTGAAGCAGCAGGCTCATTCACTTGAATATTATCAATGATGAAACAATCATTGGCATCGGTAACAGTTACTGAATAATGGTTTGCCAATAAGTTGGATAAATAACTGCTTGTTGCTCCATTACTCCAGCTATATCTGTAAGGCTGAGTTCCACCAATTACATCAAAGTCAATTCCACCATCTGAGCCATTTTTACAAAGTACATCGGTTACCTCGTAAGTTGATGATAATGGTTGTTCAGGCTGGTCAATAAATGTGCTATCATCAACAGAACATCCGTGTGCATCAACCACAGTTAAGTAGTACCATCCCGTTTGTAAATAATCTTGACTAGATGCTGTACTTCCTGAACTCCACATAAATGTGTATGGTTGAGTTCCGCCTTGAGATGAAGACATTACTTTACCATCATTGCCACCAAAACACTTAACATCTTCATGAGATAATGCCGTTGTAAGCGGAGCTGTTGGTTGAAGTATATCGAAAGAATCTGTTAACACACAACCATGAGCATCGGTGATATCTAAGTAGTATATACCTGCTTTTAGTTGAGTTAAATCTTCAGTTGTTTGAGATAATACTACATGATTTAAATCTGACCATGAATAAGTATATGGTGTAGTTCCACCAGTAGTGATGTTTTGAATTTCACCTGTTTTATCTCCAAAACAATTAACATCTGTAGTAACAGATTGAAGCGCTAAAGCTGCATTAGGTTGAGAAACCGTTGAACCCGCTGTTTCAACACAACCATTGGCATCGGTAACAGTTAAACTATAGCTACCTGCGGCTAATCCAGTTAGATTGGTATCTGATGAACCTGTGCTCCAAGAGTAAGTATATCCTGAAGTTCCACCAGAAACTACACTATTAATAGAACCTGTTGAGTTACCAAAACACAACACATTTTGCGAAGTCAACTGAATGCTTACTGGTGCCGAAGGTTGAGACACTTGTTGTCCACCTACAAGTTGACATCCATTTCCATCAGTAACTGTAAGTAAGTATGTTGTTGCTGTTAAGGCCGATAATGAATCTGTTGTTTGGCCATTGCTCCACAAGTATGTATAAGGCTGAGTTCCACCAGAAACTGTTGTCTTTAAAGCTCCATCATTTCCATTGAAACAAGAAACATCATTAAAGCTAAATGTTTGAGTTAATGGTGCTGCTGGTTGGCTGATTGTAGCTGTGTCGAAGTACTGACAATTGTTACTATCAGTAATTACTACATAATACGTATCAGCAGATTTTGATTGAAGATCTTCAGTGGTATCAGTCAATACATTTCCACCAGTTTTTGTCCAATCAAAATAGTAAGGAGCTGTTCCACCTGCAGGAGTTAAGTCAATAGCTCCATTGTAAAATCCGTAACATGTTACATCAGTAACGGCTATACTATTGCTTAATGGAGCGTTTGGTTGAGTAATTGTTCTGGTTAAAGAATCAGAGCATCCATTAGCATCGGTTACCGTAACTCCATAAGTGTTAGCTGGTAAATTGCTAATATCTTGAGAAGTTGCCCCATTCGACCAACTGTATGTATAACCAGCAGTTCCACCTGTTACACTTAAATCGATGCTACCGGTAGCATTTCCGAAACATGCCACATTTAACTTAGTAGCTGTTAAACTAACTGGCGTTGTTGGTTGTGAAACTGCAGCGGTATCAACAATAGTACAACCATGATTATCTGTAACTGTTACTTGATAGGTTCCAGCAACAACTGCATTGTTTTGAGCAGCTGTTGTTCCATTACTCCAAGAGTAATTGTATGGTGTTGTACCACCTGTAACCTGAACATTTGTTGATCCATCATTCCCTCCAAAACACAATACATCTGTTGCGCTTGTTTGAGATGACAATGGGAACTGTGGTTGAGTAATTGTGAATGTATCTAACCACATACAACCATTGGCATCTGTAATTTCATAGTAATATGTTCCAGATGGAAGGTTTGCCAAATCTTGAGTAGAATCCGTTAAAATCTGATTGTTTCCTGTAAACCAATCATAAGAATATGGTGTGGTTCCACCTGTTACCGTTACATCAATGGCTCCTGTTGAATCACTAAAACACAATACATCCGTAATTACCTCAGTAGCATTTAAAGGAGCTAAAGGTTGATCAACTGTATCTGATAAAATAGCTGTACATCCTTTATTGTCTGTTACTGTTACAGAGTAAATTCCAGCAGCTAATCCAGACAGGTCTTCAGTTGTGCTTCCATTTGACCAATTGTATTGATAAGGAGAAGTTCCTCCAATTGCAGTTAAGTTAACTGCACCAGTTGAGTTACCAAAACACAGCACATCTGTTTCATTACTACTTAAAGACAAAGGAGCATTAGGCTGTGATAATGTTTTACTACCCGAAATTGAACACCCGTTATCATCAATAACAGTTACAGAATAAACACCTGCAACAATGTTACTCAGACTTGATGCAGTTGAAGCATTTGACCAAGTATAATTGTATGGAGGTACTGAACCAGTAACAATAGCCTGAACAGAACCAGTTGCATCTCCAAAGCAATTGATGTTAACTCCACTGATATCGAGACTTAATGAATCAATTGGTTGAGTAATTGTAAATGATTCCGATAGTGAACAGTTGTTATTATCCGTGATAGTTAACAAATAGGTTCCTGTTGTTCTACCTGAAATGGATGCTAGAGTGTCAGACAAAATGGTACCGCTGCTATTAGACCAACTGTAAGAATAAGGTGCCGTTCCACCAGTTGTTGTGTTAACCACGCCACCATTGTTACCACCATAACACAACACGTCAGCTATAACAAATACATTATTTAGTGGCGCATTTGGTTGTGCAATGGTATCTGTTAAAGTAGCCGTACAATTGTTTGAATCGGTTACGGTAACTTGATAAATACCAGAAACAACATTCTGAATATTTTGAGTAGTTGCACCTGTATTCCAATTGTAAGAATAAGGCTGCGTTCCACCTGCTGCCGTTAAGTTTACAGCTCCGGTTGCATTACCATAACAAAGTACATCTGTTTGAACTGACGATAAAACCAATGCTGCAGCTGGCTGATCAATT
>MDTF01016407.1_pt1 | contig 10031 bp, 7 predicted proteins | sample 811191 | NCBI WGS metagenome assembly MDTF01 (sample SAMN05326649, study PRJNA326480) | marine metagenome | isolation source: seawater | place: Southern Ocean | collected 2011 | reverse complement strand
TTGATGCCATTCTCACTGCTGGATCTTTAGCTCCGCACAAAGCGCGAATTCTTGCGATGCTTGCGCTTGGAGCTGAATTTTCACATGAGCAGCTGCAAGTAGCGTTCATGGATGCGCTATGACCTATACTTTTCTTACCATGGCTTTGGTGTAATGATGAGCACTAACTGATGCTTGCGTCCCTCAAAGTTGTACCCATAAACGGAGTTGTACCTATGATCAATCGCGGTAACCAAATCGAGCGTGTTCCAGATCTGCGCAAGCAGGTCTATGAAAGATTGCGTGAAAATATTAAAAGTGGCCAATATCCAATGGATATTAAATTGGCCGAACAGGCGATCGCGGATCAATTTGGCGTCTCGCGGACACCTGTCCGTGAGGCACTTACACTATTAGTACGCGATGGATTGCTGATTCAAGTGGGACGAGGCTTTGGCTTTCCGCGCTACTCGGCCGAAGATATTATTGACGTTTTTGAGGTGCGATTGTGTTTGGAACCGCAGGCAATGCATCATTTGGCAGAGCACATGACGGAAGATCAATTGGTCGAAGTAAAGACTATTCTGAAAGAGCATTTAAGTGGGCCGTTTGATCCTCAGACATATGCCGCAACCCACCGATTGATTCGCCGCACACTCTTCGGAATGCTTAATAATACTCACCTGGTCAATGCTATACAGCTCCACGAAGATCATGTGCATTTTGTGCGGTTGCGCACCTTGATTCAAGGTAACTGGCAAGAAATTTCACGGAATTGTATGCTTTCGGTTCTCGAGGATTTAAGTATCCGCAATGCAGACTCTGCGGCAGAAGCCATGCGTACTGTTTTGGAAACTGCCCGCGATGCGGCTATACAAACGCTTACGGAAGAAGGGTTTGAGATAAACTCTACATGAAGGCTCCGGCGTTTCAATACGCCCGCCCAAACAGCGTTGAGGAAGTATGTTCGTTGCTTGCCACTCATGAGGATGCGCAGATTTTGGCGGGGGGACAAAGTCTGGTCGCCGCGATGAATATGCGCCTTGCTAGTCCAGCTGTTCTAATTGATATCAATAAAATCAAAGGCCTCTCAGATATTCATGTCGAAAAGTCAGACTCACTCGTTATAGGGGCGACCGTGCGACATGTCCAGATACAGACCTCGCCTCTGGTCGCACAGCGCGCGCCGCTGCTGACCAAGGCAATGGGATATGTAGCGCACCCATCCATTCAAAACCGTGGCACCCATTGTGGGAGCTTAGCCTTTGCAGACCCCGCTGCCGAAATGCCAGCATGCGCACTAGTACTTAGCGCGCAGCTAGAACTGCAGTCAACTCAAGGCCGGCGTATGGTTGATGCGGAAGATTTTTTTCTGGGTGTTTATGAAACTGCTTGTCAGCCTAACGAATTTCTTATCGCCGCACATTATCCTATGACATATAACCGGCGTTTCGGTTTCGGGGAGATTGCCCCTCGGCATGGTGATTTTGCAAAGGTTGGTCTGGCATTAAATGTTGAGTCTGAAGCTGGTAAGTGGCGTGATTTACGCTTAGTGGTTTTTAGTTGCGAACCTATGCCAAGATTGCTCACCGATGTTGCAGCTCTGGCGGAAGGCCAAACTCCCAGTGCTAGTCTGTTTGCTGCGCTAGCAGACGCAGTCGCAGCAAGTATTATGCCAATGGATCATGAAAATGTGCGACGCCACCAGGCTCGGGGGCTTGCTCTACAAGTATTCGAGAGGGCTCTATGAAACTTATAAATACCATTGATATTACTGTGAAAATTAACGGCCGCACTCGTCAATGTGCTGTGCCGGTACGGCTTAACTTAGTAGATTTTCTGCGCGATCATCTTGGTTTAACAGGCACACATACGGGATGTGAGCATGGTATTTGCGGTAGTTGTCATGTTGAGGTGGATGGCATTGTTGTCCGCGGGTGTTTAATGTTTTCCGCGCAAATAGATGGTTGTGAAGTGATTACCATAGAGGGCCTCAGTAAGTCTGGCGAAGCGGCAGATTTACAAGCACAATTTGTCGCTCACAATTCCATGCAATGCGGGTTTTGTACACCTGGTATGATCTGGAGTGCTCATGAATTTCTCAAAACAAATCCAGAGCCAAATCGCAAGGAAGTTCGTGCCGCATTATCTGGAAATTTCTGCAGATGTACCGGATATCAATCCATCGTAGAAGCTGTAATGCAAACTTCTCAGGATCGATTATGAATGATACTGAAAACTCTATTGGCGCAAGTATTCCGAGGCGGAGTGCAGGCAGACTTGTTGCAGGTCAGGGGAGTTATACCGACGATATTGTTTTGCCTGGAATGTTACATGTAGCTTTTTTTCGAAGCGCGTCAGCGCATAGTATGATTTTAGAAATTGATATTGCCGGTGCAATGGACGTCGATGGTGTTGTCGATATTATAGATCATTCTCGCTTGATTGATCTTTGTAAACCACTCAACGTAAAGCACACGGATACTATCGGCTATCATAACGCACCCCAGCCCATACTTGCAGTCGATGAAGTGGCATGGGTGGGTATGCCTATTCTTGCAATTGTGGCTGAAACACGCGCGTCAGCAGAAGATGCGCTCGATCATATCTTTATGGATGTAAAGGACTTGCCAATAGTTACGAGTGCACATACTGCGCTCGAGTTAGATGCGGCCCAACGGCTCAGTAGTGAAGTGTCAAACCTTGCCTACAATTCCACCATCAATCAGGGAGATATTGACGCTGCTTTTTCTGAAGCTACGTACCGGGCCGACGTCAATATGGGTTTTGGTAGGCAGACTGGCGTGCCCTTAGAACCACGATCTATTATCGCCCAGTATCATAGCGGTACAAAGAGTCTTGAAGTTATTCAATCGCACCAAGCTCCTCATCAAATGCGTGAGATTTATGCTGAACAGCTTGGCCTCGACGTCTCCAACGTATCCGTCCGATGCCCAGACGTTGGCGGCGCGTTTGGAGTCAAACTCCACGCCTATCCCGATGAAATCGCGACAGTTGCAATCGCATGTCTGCTTGGTCATCCGATTAAGTTCATCGCCGATCGATTAGAATCTTTTGTGAGTGATATCCATGCACGTGAAGCTGATGTCAGCGCAAGTATTGCTCTGGATGAGACCGGCCGTATCCTAGCAATCAAAGCCGATAGTTTATTCGGGCTGGGCGCTTATTCTAGCTATCCGCGAGGTAGTATTGGCGAAGTTCTACAAGCGCAAACTATGATCGGTGCTCCTTATAGTGTGCCCGCTTTTCAATCTCGCGTACGCGCCGCGTATCTTAATAAACCACCTTCGGGAGCTTACCGCGGTGTGGGTCAACCCATAGCTGTTGCTGTTACAGAGCAACTGATGGACGCGGCGGCGACGGTTACTGGCATTGATCCGGCTGAGTTAAGATCGCTCAATTACGCTCCAGAGCGATCAGGGCCTTCACATGGGGGCCTGCATATTGGGGCGCCGTCGCTGATCGCATGTCAAACTAAGTTATTGAACCTGATGGATTATGAAGGTCTGAGAGCGAAACAAAGAGAACTGGTTAGTGAGGGCCGTTATAGAGGTATTGGTCTCTCAACTTTCGTTGAGATGACTGGTGTTGGTTCCGCCTTATATGGACAGAACAATGTCAATGTTGCGGCAGGGGAAGGGTGCACGCTCCGCTTTGAAGTCGATGGCAGTATAACATGTCTTTGCAGTGCCACCGATCAAGGCCAAGGCACTACTGCAGGTATTGCACAGATCGTTGCTGGCACTTTAGGTATAGACGTTTCGCGTGTTCATACACATGCCGGCGATACCAAAAATGCTGTTTATGGTGGAGGCGCATGGGCTTCGCGCGGCATTGCTATTGGTGGTGAGGCAGCTAGGCAGGCAGCTGTTAGATTAAAGGATAAAACACTAGCAATTGCTGGCGCATTACTTTCGATGGAACCCGTTCTCCTAGACCTCAGGGAAAATGCCGTGATCAGCAAGGATTCTGGAATGGAGCAAATATCTCTTAAAGAGCTGGTCGGAATAGTTCGTTACCGCCAGCACATGCTGCCTCCAACATTGGACCTGGATTTAACGGTAACTCGACATTACGTGCCTCAGAGCTTCCCTTATATGATGGCCAATGGTATGCAGGCCGCCTACGTAGAAGTTGATACTCTAACCGGACTCATAAAACTGCTTGGCTTTTGGGTGGTAGAGGACTGTGGTCGAGTGATCAACCCGTTATTAGTCGATGAGCAAATCCGTGGGGGGGTAGTACAAGGTATCGGTGCAGTTCTGTATGAGCATTGCCATTACGATGAGATTGGTCAACTGCTCACCGGAAGTTTAGTTGATTACGGCGTACCCATGTCTGGCGAGATGCCAGATATCGTTATAGCGCACGTAGAAACCTTTGCGCAAGAAACTGGGCTAGGTGCCCGCGGCGTAGGTGAGGCTGGAACAGTTGGCGCAGTTGGCGCTTTGTGGGGTGCCGTTAACGATGCTCTCAAACCTATGGACGCGCGCATGCTGCGGCAACCGTTCACTCCGGAAACGGTGATTGGAGCGTTGATTAGGGGGCAATCAAAGTTTTAAGGTCAAAGTCGGGGTTTGCTAACTTATCTGGTGACAGAATAATGTTTTCTTCGATTAGCTTGGTAACCAAACGTCTTAAGCGCGGCTGATTTATAAAAGTCGCGCCCCGGAGTGAGCCATTGTCTAGATGAAATATTACTAGTCCATCCTTGGTCTGACGCTCGACATGAGATAGCGTATCTGTATGACCCACCAGCTGAATAGACATCTCATATTGGTCTGACCAAAACCAAGGAATGGCACTGTAACGTTCGTGGACTCCGAGAATTGTACGCGCAGCAAAGCGAGCGTGCTCACAAGCATGTTTCCACTGCTCGCATCTGACCATACTCCCGCGCCAAGGGCAGGGATAACGCGCACAATCGCCAACAGCATAAATTGTGGGTACGCTCGTACGAGCCTGCTCGTCCACCAAAATACCATTGCTTGATTCAATGCCAGCCGTCGCGCATAGAGCATCATTTGCCAAAGAACCAATACCGACAACAATCAGATCGACTTCGATGCATGTTTTATCATTGAGCGTCAATCGAGCACCGTGTGTGCCATGGCTCACAGCACTAGTGATACTGGTAGATTCTTTAATAGTAACACCTGCGGAGCGATGGCGCGCTGCTATGAAAGAGCCTGTTTTCGATGTGAGTACACGTCCAAGGACAGCGGGCGCTGATTCAAATACGGTAACGTCAAGTCCGAGAGTTCGTGCATTTGCCGCGACTTCCAGGCCGATAAAACCCGCCCCAACAACTCCTAGATGAAGTCCAGGCCTAAGATGCTCACGCAGGGCATAGGCATCCTCGACATTTCGTATGTAAAAAGCGTGTATGTCTGCTGCTTCCAAAAGAGCTAGGCGCCGTGGGCGACTCCCCGTCGCCAAGATGATCCTATCAGCTTGTAAGGAGTCCCCATCTTTTAACATTATCTCACAATCAGCATTAATTTCGGTAACCCAAGCACTATCCCGGCGATTAATCTGGTTATCTTGATACCAATCATCACTTTCCAAAAGAGGTACCGTAGCACTGTCATTAATTAATACATTTTTTGAAAGCGGTGGGCGGTCATATGGTGCGTGCGACTCGCCATTAATAAGGGTTATAGTGCCGTTAAACCCAGTATTGCGAAGTTCCCTAGCGCCATTTACACCAGCTAAACCCGCGCCGATAATTGCGATATGATTCACTGTCATCGAGTGCTCCTTTTACTTCTTTTTGGGATGTGGCGGTCTATAGTCATAACGGCCACCATTGCTAATATGATTACGCCACCTAACGTTAGTGCGAAGGCTGCCGCGCTATCTTGTGTTGCCGTCATAATCACTCCGCTCGCAAAAATAGATAATACACCGCCTGCTCGATTTACCATTAACGCAAAGCCGGACCCAGACGCTCGCATAGACGTGGAATAGCCTGAGGCTATCACGACGTAAAAAGTTGCATTGAATAGTCCCTGGCTTAGACCAAGGCTGCCAGCAATAGTCCATAGAAAAAATGATAGCTGCGGGTAGCTGAGACTATCTCGTGTATATGTGATACCAATAAGGAATCCGCATAGGATAAGTGTCATGCTCGCGGCGAACAGCATTGTGGTGCGAGAACCAAACCATGTAAGTAGAGGCGGCATGATGAATGCGCTCATAACAGCGAGTACGTTAAACCAAAGCAACCCCTGCGCCGCGTCAGAAAATGTTAAACCAAGTATTTTTAGCACCACTGTAATCCAGCTAGAGACTGCAAATGTGACAAAAGAGCAGCAAAAAAAGGCGGTGGATAGACTAATATTGAAACGCAAATTGCTACGAGAAAATATACTATTTTGCTGAGAACCGCCTACTATTTGATCTGTAAATGTAAGCATTTCAGCATCTTTATAGCCGAAAACACGACTTACCATTTTGTGTGCTTGGTCACTGCGGCCATTCGCTGCCAAGAAAGTCGGCGATTCTGGAATAGCTAATAAAACGATCAAACCAATAATGAGCGCTATGATCCCGCTGACAACAAAGCTTCCCTGCCAGCCTACGGTTGGAACAAGCAATAGTGCAACAGAGCCAGCAATAATACCACCCAAAGGAGAGGCTACTGAAACAGCAGAAGCAACGCGGGCGCGGGCCCGATCAGGCAGCCATTCTGTTACAAGCGCCAGACCATTGGGTGTTGCCGCACCAAAACCAAGCCCACTAGCCAGGCGCAAGTTTGTAAGCCAGAATAAATCAGTGACCATACTGGTCAGCATTGTTGCGCTAGAAAAGCTGACTATCGAAATCATCAAGATCCGTTGACGGCCAAAACGGTCACCCGCCCACCCGCCAACAAATGCGCCAATTGCCATGGTAATAAGAGCTGCCGATAGTGCTACGCCAAAGGACGCTTTATCGACTTCCCACTCTTCTATCATTAGAGGAGAAATGAATGCGAGCATGAGTAGATCTAGTCCATCTACTACCAGCGCGAGCACAATAATAGTTGCAATCAAGAGTTGCGAATTATTAATTGGAGCTTGCTCGATATAGGTTTTAAACGTCCTTGGGGTCATAAGTATTCCTCAAATACTCCTTATTTTGATGTTTTTGCACGATATATGGATTTATAGATATATGGAGATATAAATGTATATTAATTAGCGTATACCGTATACTAATATAGGTATACAGTATACGCTAACGTGAAAAGCACACTGTTTGTCCAGCATCAATCCCAAAGTTGTGTTTAATATTTGGGTTTAGTTCTAAGTAAAAGAGCAGAGGTTGAACAGGCTTACTAGACATTACACTGTAAAATAGAGAGGAAATGAAATGAGTAAATTAGCCAACATATTCGGGCATAAGCACTCTTTGGTAGCCCTAGGATTTTTAACGTGTTTTGGACCCCTCATAATCGGCAATGCAGCTGCACAAGAGAATACCGACTCTACCGCCTTTGCGCTTGAAGAAATTATTGTGACAGCCCGGCGGCGGGCCGAGAGTCTGCAAGATGCTCCCATTTCCATTGCAGCTATTACAGCTCAAGGGATAACCGACCGTAATATAGACCAGGCACATCAGATAGCGGCCTCGACGCCCAATTTGACTTTTGATTTGGGGACACCTATTTCCGGTACGAAGTCTTCTGCGTCCATCTTTATTCGAGGAATTGGTCAAAATGACTTCACACTGAATACGGATCCCGGTGTCGGCCTCTATGTTGATGGAGTTTATGTCGCACGTTCAGTCGGTCAGGCGCTTGATTTATTTGATATCGAGCGTATTGAAGTCTTACGAGGTCCCCAAGGCACATTATTTGGCCGAAATACTATTGGTGGCGCGATAGCTGTGACAACTACCAAGCCTGGCCCTGATATGGAAGGTCAGGTATCAGCAACTGTTGGCCGTTTTGATCGAACGAATATGCGAGTCTGGGCCAATATGCCTATTAGCGATGAGGTTTTCCTTAAAGTGGGCGCTTCAACACTTAACAGTGATGGCTATTTGACGGCTCCCAATCTGAATAAAGAGCTTGGTGGCGATTCTGCCTCGGCTGGTAGGGTGAGCCTACGTTGGATCCCTGACGATGACTTAACTATTGATGCGACTGCTGAATTTAGTCGTATACGAGAAGAATCAGCGCCAAATATTCTATTATTTACAAATGAAAATTCATTATTTGCTAGCTACCATAATCAAGCTATTGCCGGCGGTAGCTGCGCAATAAGTCCTTCACCATTGAATAATCCGCAGTGCTATAACAACCAATTTATAGATAATGGAAAGACAAGCTCTTTTACAGCCTTTTCCCAAAGCGATGTAGATATCCTGGGGACCAGTTTTACAGTCGAGTATAATATCAATGAGCATATAGCCTTCAAGTCTATTACTGCTTATCGCGATCTAGAGTCCGAGTTTGGTCGCGATTCTGATTTGAGTCCGTTGCTTATCACTCAGACAGAAGATCTTTATGAACAGTCTCAGTTTTCTCAGGAATTACAGCTAGCTGGTACAGTATGGGAAGGGAAACTTAATTGGTTGATTGGCGTTTATCATTTCAGTGAAGATGGTGATCATAACTCTCAGGTGAGTTTTTCTACTGGCGCACTCCAAAGTGGTGGAAGTGTAGATAATTCTAGTAACGCAGCTTTTGCGCAGATGACTTTTGATCCTAATGAAAGACTCAGTATTACGAGTGGCCTGCGTTACACACGCGAGACAAAACGGTTTACACCCGATCAGTTTATTACAAGTTCCTCTCCGGTTTTTGTACCCGTTGGTGTGCCTGTGTTACCGAATACTGAGGCACAATTAGATTTTAATGAAGTGACTCCAATAGCTTCAGTTCTCTACAGGCTATCAGAGGGTTTAAATCTTTATACTTCTTACTCCCGGGGCTTTAAAAGTGGTGGATTCTCCCAGCGAGTATTTCCTCCTTTGCCAGCGGTCCCGGAGTTTGGGCCTGAAACCGTTGAGGTCATTGAAGTGGGGTTTAAGTTTACGGGCATCGATAGTCGACTGCGGTTGAACGGCGCCATCTTTTATTCAGACTATGAAGATATTCAGGTGAGTGTGTTGCTGGGTGTTGCGCCCATTACCTCAAATGCTGCAAAAGCTGAGATTAGAGGCTTTGAGTTGGAGATGACGGTTATCCCATCACGAAATCTGACTATTGAGGCTGGGATTGGATATTTGGATGCTGAATATACGGAAATAGGGGCTAATGCGGCTCCTCTTGGTCTGGATCTCAATGATGATCTAATTAAAACTCCGGAATTATCAGTCAATGCCGGTATTTCCTATGCTATTGATCTCGCTAATGGTATGCGACTAACGCCTCGGATTGATTGGTCTTACCGTGCCCGAGTTGAAAATATTTCCGATAATGATCTTGGCACTCCAGTGACACAAAAGTCATATGATCTTGTTAACGCAAGTACGCGATTGGATCTTAATGATCATTGGACTGCGACTATTGCCGTTCTGAATCTTACCGATGAGGCCTACATTACATCCGGTTTTTATGATCCGGCTTTTATTGGCTTTGCAGAAGGTACATTGGCACCGCCACGAGAATGGCGTTTTACTCTAGCAAAGAGTTTTTAGATGGAAGATAGGCGCAAAGGGTTTAGGGATCAAGCAGAAGAAACACAAGTGCTTCTGGACGAAGTGGCGCATGGGCGAATATCACGGCGGATATTCTTGGCTCGTCTGGCGGCAATAGGAGTAGTAGGCACGTCCTTTCTTGCAGCCACCATTGATCAGGTGGTTGCGGCAGGCGAAAATCAAATTACTCAGCATCGCAATCTGGATCAGCCTTTTGATTATATCATTGTTGGCGGCGGTGGAGCGGGCTGTGTTGTCGCTCGGCGACTTGCAGAGAACAGCGGTGCGCGGATTCTTCTTATCGAAGCCGGACCATCTGATGCCGGTATTAATTCTATCAGTCAACCTCACATTTGGTTTACTAACCTTGGCGGACCATATGATTGGGGAATGAAGTATGC
>MDTF01004016.1_pt1 | contig 10032 bp, 7 predicted proteins | sample 811191 | NCBI WGS metagenome assembly MDTF01 (sample SAMN05326649, study PRJNA326480) | marine metagenome | isolation source: seawater | place: Southern Ocean | collected 2011 | reverse complement strand
TATGTACTTGAGAATAGCTTTTATTCCAAAAATATCAATGATTTTCTTACCTTTTAGCTCTCAGTTAAAAACTATACAACTTGTCATAATTATTCGAACTGTCCAAAAAATTCCTACACCAAATTTCTATGCACAACATTGAGAGAATTGTATACGATCCATCTAATCTTCCTGATTGATTGTCTTCGATAAAACTTCTTACAGAATCTGGATTGAAAATTCCTCTTCTACTTAAACTTTCATAGGACAAGTAATCATTTACTAATTCTTTCAAATCAGAACTAATCCAGTTCCTCACAGGAGCACCAAAACCTGTCTTTTTTCTGTATATGATATCTTTAGGAAGAAAGGGCTCCATCGCTTTTTTTAAAACCCACTTAGTTGTATTATTGTGAAGTTTTAAATTTAATGGAATTTCAGCTGCAAATTGCATTAAATCCTGATCTAAGAACGGAACCCTTACCTCTAATCCTGCGGCCATTGACATTTTGTCTGTATATACTAAATTATGGTCTCCTAAAAAAAATCTTTGGTCCAAAGCAAGTAACTTCTCAAGAGGTTCATCTAACTTTCTCTTCCCTAAATCTTCATTAATTTCATTACTTTGTAAGAAGTCTATAAACGGGGCATCTGCTTTTTCTTTTTCAACTTCACTCAAAAAATCATCACTATATAGCTTAAGTAAGTCTTTTTCTCTTGCCCAAGAGAAGTAGTTTGCCAATCTATGATCTTTATCCAAACCTATTCCATTTAATAATTTTGTTAGCCTTCTTGTAGAACTATTCTTTTGGTCTTGCTGAGAAAAAAATTCATCTAAGTTCTTAACAAGGGCAGAAGGTAGAAAATTCCATAATTTGTCATAACGTGCAGCAATATGTCTCCTATAACCAGTAAATATATCATCTCCACCAACACCAGACAGAAGTACTTTTATTCCCATATCTCGGGCGATTTTACTGATATATAAAACATTTAATGCAGCTGGATCCGCCAAAGGTTCGTCTAACATATAAACCATCTTCTCTATATCCTGAGCCATTTTATTCGAGTCGATTTCAACATCAATGAGAGGTAGTTTTAGATGTTTAGCTACTTTTTTTGCGTAAGGGTAATCATCAACAAATCCTCGGTCTAACTCACCCTTTACTTTGATTGTAAAACAAGAGAGTTTAGGATTTATTTTTGAAGCACAAGCTGCTATTGAGCTTGAATCTAATCCACCGGAAAGAAAAGTACCTAAAGGTACGTCAGATACCATTTGTCTTTCTACCGCTTGATTTAAATTATTGTACGTACCTGTGACTGCATCATTAACAGACATCTTTTCTTTTTCTGGTTGAGTATTAAAACAAGGTAATGTATACCATTGAGATTTTTTGATAATCACGCCATCTTTAACCCACATACTCTCTCCAGGAGGCAATTTATAAATACCTTTTAAGAGGGTACCTTCTCCCGGGCACCATAAAAAACTCATGTATCTATGCAAAGAAACTGGGTCTATTTTTTTAGGATCTTTATGCATTGCCAATAGAGCTTTTAATTCACTAGAAAAAATAAAACCCTGAGAGGTTGTTGCATAATATAAAGGCTTTACTCCCAATCCATCTCTAGCAAGAAATAATGATTCAGTATTTTTATTCCAAATAGCGAAGGAAAAAATTCCCTTCAATTTTTTCACCGCTTCTTCGCCATATTGCAAATATAACTGCAGTAAAACTTCCGTGTCAGAATCACCCTTGAATCGAATTCCTTTTTTTTCCAACTCAACTCTCAGGATTCTAAAATTATATATTTCTCCATTAAAAGAAAGAACGACTGAGCCATCGTCATTTTGCATTGGTTGATGACCTAAATCAGAAAGTTCTATTATGGAAAGCCTAGTATGTCCTATACCTATATTAAATTCTTCATTAAAAAAAGTTCCAGAACCATCTGGGCCTCTATGTGAAATACGATGCAGCCCATCTAGAAGCGATGTCTTCGTAAATTGTCCTGAAAATCCAATGATTCCACACATAATTAACTTTAATTACTAGAAAAAATATCAATCCTAGCTCGTGGATTCGGGTAATTAAGAAGTACAGCTTTATTAGGTTCTTTAAAACACCATAAGCTTCCTGCTGCTACTCCCATTAATCCACACGCCTCTGATAGCTCTTTTAGGTCATCAAATGATCTTGCACCACCTACAGCAGTAACAGGTACTGAAGAATGGTCTACAATTTTTTCAATGATTCCTATGTCATACCCTTTATAAGTCCCATCTCGGCTAATGTTGTTAACTAAGATTTCTCCAACCCCACTCTCTATAAAGAGATCAACCACTTCAATAGGACTCATATTGACGATTCTTGATCCATTATGTGTGTAAACAAAATAATTTTCAGACTTCTTATCTTTTCTTATATCTATACAACCCACTATACTTTGACTTCCAAATATATCCGCTGCTTCCCTTACCAACTTAGGATTATTTATAGCTCCACTACTTATAGATATTTTTTCGAAACCTAGAGCGATTATTTTCTCTATTTGAGATATTTGTTTTATTCCTCCTCCATAACACAAAGGCATTCTAGAGACGAAAGCGACATCTTCTAAAAGTCTATAGTCCGGCTCTAGGGAATTAACAGTAGCATCGATGTTAACAAATATTAATTCGTCAACATAAAAATCATTAAATATTCTAACTGCATTGAGAGGGTCACCAATATAGATAGGATTAGAAAAGTTTATTGACTTATAAAGAGCATTTTGATGCATCATTAATAAAACAGTGAGTCTAGGTCTGAGCATTTTTTATATCTATAAAAGAGCAAAATTTTGAAGGATTTTTAGCCCTTGATCATGGCTTTTCTCTGGATGGAATTGTGTGCCAAAAATATTATCAGAGGATATCGATCCAGTTAGATATTCTCCATAATTAACAGAAGAAGAAATAATTTCATCAGATTTTATTTTTAAATTATAAGAATGAAGAAAATAAAATTCATGTCCTGCAACTCCCTTCAGGAGAGGGCAATCTCTTTGATGTACTATTTTATTCCAGCCCATAAGTGGTAACTTTAAGGTAACTTCTGGATAGTTAGTTATAGAAATTTTTACTGTTTCAGCATCAACCCATCCAAGTCCATTGACGTTTGGAGCTTCTTCACTAGCTCTGCCCATAATCTGTAGCCCAACGCAAACCCCAAGAACTTTAGTTTTCTTATTAAGCACAAAGTGAGTTAGCAAATCTTGAAATCCAGAGTTATGTATTTTTTTCATTGCTCCTTCAAATGACCCAACGCCCGGTAGAATTATATGTGAAGGTTTCTTGAGGCTCTCAGGTTCTGAGATTATTTCATATGGCATCCCAAGGTGTTCATAAGCTGAGGCAAATGCAGCTACATTTCCAAGCCCATAATCAATAATTGAAATCATCTTTTTACTCCAGAAATATCCAATTTTAAAAGAGCAGAAGCCCTTACACCTAAATTATATAAAAAATTTTGATTGTTAAAATCCCTAAAAGTTTTAATAGGTATAGATTTTAGGTGTTGAAGATCTTCAGTTGAAATCCTAAGTTTCTTTGCAACATAGGAGCACTCTTTATCTGACTCTAACTTGCTTAGAGCAGGTTCTTTTAATATTTCTAAAGCTTCTTCTCGACTCATTTGTCCCGTTAGAATCATACTAGAGAATGTAACTTTTCTTGTATCATAATTAAAACGTTGAGGTAACCAATATCCTTCATAAAAACGAGTAAATACCGATTCATAATGTTTGTTTTTAACGGGTTGCCAGTCATAGGATTTCTTTAACACATCTATAGCTTCTGATTTTATGTAAGGTATATAGTCAAGAACTTTTATTACTTGAATGCCTTTTCTGTATCGTAAATTTAACTTGTGATTTAATACTGAACTAATGGGGTATGTTTTTAGTGGTATCTCCATATATTGTTTAGCAATATTCCTTAATTGAGAGACGTCTGATTGGTAGTACATCCACTCGAGGGGGATTTGTATACCTTCAGTTGAAATATTTCCACCATTAAAAATAAATTTGACATTATTTTTATCTGCAAAATGATAAATGGCTGCCATCAGTGCATGATCTTGAGGGACGTCAATATTTGATACGCCTGATTTAAGAAATGCCAGTTGGAGTGCACGCATCTCTTCCCAATTAATGACTTCGACATGCAAATCTAAATCAAGTTTTGTTACAAGGTTATGTATATTGCTGACCGAAGCCTGGGTATTCCAGCCAGTATCTATGTGAAAAACAAGTGGCCGCAATCCCAACTCAGTTACTAGATAATGAAGCATATATGAACTGTCGAGGCCACCACTTATACCAATCAAACAATTGTGTTTATTTAAACTATTTCCTTTTTGTTTTTGTATAATTTTTGCTATTTTTTTAATCTCATGAATGCGTGAGCCATTCAATGCACTATCCCAGGTTTTTTGAAATAATTTATAGAAGCGGTTGCAGTGATCGCAAACACCATTTTCATCAAATACAATTGCACTATCTGTTGAATCCATAACACAGTTAGAGCAACTGACAATTTTGCTTCTTTTAATCAGCATGTTTCCATAATTTTAATAGTCAGTGTGCGTCTATAGCTAGCAGTTATTTATGTGACGATCTCCGTTTATATACTCCACTAAATGGAATTGGCATATCTCTCTATTATTTTTTGAAGGTCATTGTACTTTATATAAGTTAATCTAACCGGTAAATATTAAGAATTTAGAAACCGAGCACTAAAGAATGGTTATCGAACTTGTAAGTTCTTTATTTTTAATATCAATTTGAAAAGTTTTATTGGGAATGCTTGTGCCGAATTCTGGATGCCAGAAAGAGTCAATTAATTTTGAGATTCCCCCTGAGATTCTAAATTCATAACTTTTTCCATTAGCATGATTCAGTTCGTAAGTATTTGAATCTTTCTTAATGACTGTAATTTGTGGATGAACATGATAATAGGCTGATGCAATATTAAATTTTCCTGAAATTTTGTCGATTATTTTAATGCTCAAATCTGACACTTTCCATTCACGATTATGAATAACACCTCCTTTGAGTCTTTGGTATCCTAAATGACTTGCACAAATACAATTTTCCTCAACACATATATTGTTTGGATAAGCTCTCTTCGCAACTCTGAAACCACTCCAAACTTCTGATGAATCAACATGGTCGACTTCCACAGTATTATGTGCCTTAGTCTTTCTTTGCTCTAATCTCTCATTGGATAAACCATAAATTGATGTGCCAGAATTAACAAACACCCTCTCATTATTAATTGACAACTCAAAAGACAACACATCTGCATGACCATGGCCAGGCATATAATCTGGGCCTATTTTCCCAATATCACAAATTAATTTAAAATGTTCAGATGAAACTATTCCATAACCTGAATCTTTTAAATGGGTTGTTCCATTAAATTCTCTATAATGGCCCTCAATTCCAAGTTTTAATGCGTACTCTTTTAACTCTGATAAATTTAGAGACATATTTAGAGCAGCATCATTGAAAAATGCTATTTCCCCATCAGGGTGGGTCATAAAGGTTAGCCAAGTTAGCATCTTGGATGCCTTCTTACTAAGTTCCTCAATCAGGTTACTTAGTTGTGTATCAGGATAGTGGTTGTGTAAATTAATTAAATCCAAAATATCTTCAATCATATTACTGTGATACATAGGACTTAATTCAAAATTTCCACCATCATCCAAAACTTGTTCTTCTAATTCTTTTATTATTATATTGATGCCCTTACTTAGCCATTTTTGTGAATACTGGGTTTTAAGAAAAACACCTGCAAAACAAAGAGCTTTGGCATTACGAAATAAGTGATTACCCAAAAGATGGTATTCAATATTTCTATTAAGAAACCATGTTTGAAGGCCTAGACTTTCAACCATGGTGATTGAAATATTATGTCCATTTAGGGCAAATTTTATCCAATTAACAATTCTTAAAGATAATGGATATGGTTCCCAGCCTGGTCCTATCCCTACTTTATTTTCTTCAATCCAGTTATCTATTATCGATCGAGTGATAGAAATATCTTTAGATTGAAGTTCATCTGCTGCGTAATCAAAATAGTGCAAATGGTATATCCAAAGCCGCTCCTTATCTTTTGGTATCCATTGAGTAGCCTTACCCTCAACCCCAAGTAATAAGATATTTTTTTTATCATCAAGTTGTTTAATGTTGTTATTTTTTGTTGGGATCCAGCTACCTTTAGATTTAGCAAGAAAACTGGGGAAATTTTTCTTATATAGGCGCGGTCGCACCATATAATATAATCTATATAAAATTTGTGAGTATCGAAGGTACTTGATCGTATTCCAATACAAAATAGACTTTTCTAGAGATCTCATAATTTAAGAAATTTTTGATTAGTTAGCAAAAAAAGACTGGTTCCCAATAATCACTTAATTAAACCTAATATTCAATTATTTTTGGTCTCTAAGTGACTGAGCTATATCTATGGTAATTCTTGATACTTCTATGATTTCGCTAAATGGTATTGGAGATTCTGTGTTTAATCTTACTGATTCAATAAATTTCTTTATACAAATATTTTGACCTTTATTCGGCAAGAATGTCTTATATTTATTAAATGTTTTCCACCCATACCCTCGAAGTGTCTTAAAGTTATTTAGCTGCAGTACAGAATTTTCACAAAAGACCTCCAATCTTTCTTTCTGGAATGGGCCTCCATTTGAAAGATAATGGATTGATCCGATTGAACCATCTTCAAACTCTAGATTAATAATTGCGCGATCATCTCTGGTTGAGTTGGTATCTTTATTCTCTATCTTAATTGCAGACCAAGTTTTAAAAGGTGAATCAGCCAGATAGCGCATCAAATCTATATAATGACAAGCCTCTCCAATTATTCTCCCCCCTCCAATCCTAGAATCTTGCGTCCAGTGTTCTTCTGGGATAAAACCTGCATTCATGGTAAAGATGAAACATTTTTGAGCTTTCTTACTTGCCAAAAGGGATTTCATCTTAGAAATATGGGGGGAAAACCGTCTATTAAAACCAACCATTAATAATGGCTTTTGTTTTATCTTATTATAAGTAGCAGAAATATTATCTATCTCTTTATGTGTAAGGGCTAACGGCTTCTCAACAAAAATGTTCTTTTGTTTTTCTAAGCCAAGAATAATTTGTTCAGCATGCAAATTATGTCGGGTAGCAATAACTAAAATGTCTGAATCTTTTTTTAGAGCATCTGAAACATCAGTTGAAGCATATTCAAATCCATATTTTTTTGCACAAAGCATTCCACTTGAACCTTCACTCGTAACTACTGTACTAAGTATCGTTTTATTGTTTTTAAAACCCGGCATGAGAACTCTTGAAGCATAGTTACCTGCACCTATAAATGACACTTTTACTTTGTTAGCATTAGATGAGTTGTCAGTGTTTTTATTCTCTGGTAGACGTATATTTCTTGAATCTGATAGCTCATCTTCTTTCAACTGATATTCTAAGATAATACCGAGAGAGCTTTCGTCTTCAAGCTTGGAATAAGCTTCTTTTATATTATCAAGATCAAATCTATGAGTGATAAGTGGCCTCACATCAATCGAACGATCTGATAGAAGGCTTAATACAGTTTCAAAGTTTCTTTGTTCAGTCCATCGGACAAATCCAATTGGATAATCTATTCCATGATCTTCATAGTTGGCATCGTACCTACCAGGTCCGTATGAGCACGAAACCTGAAAAGAAAGCTCTTTTTCATAGAAATCTTCTCTTTTTAATTCAAGCCCAACAACGCCTACAAGAACTATTTTCCCTCGTTTTCTACACATGGATGCTGCTTGATGCATTACGTCATTACTTTTCGAACTTGCAGTTATCAATACAGCATCCACTCCTACCCCTTTGGTAATTTCTTCAATGAAATCTACAGGATTCTCTCCTTTGGAAATATTAACTACCTCAGCACCAAAGCCTTTAGCTAATTCACACTTGTTATTATCCAAATCTATCCCAACAACCTTGCAGCCATTTGCCTTCAGAATTTGTACAGTAATAAGCCCAATCAAGCCTAACCCTGTTACAACCACGGTCTCTCCTAGAGTTGGAGAAATTAAACGTACTCCTTGCAAGGCTATAGACCCCAAAACAGTATATACCGCAGAATCATCATCTACATTTTCTGGTATTCTAGCCGTCAAATTATATGGTGTTCTAACTACTTCACCATGGCTGGCATTTGAAACAACCCTATCACCCACTGAAAAATCTGTTTTTCCATTGTCTAAAACTCTTCCAACATGGCAGTAACCAATCTTCATAGGTTGATTTAAGCCTGAATAAACGGATTCTATTGTTTGCACTAATCCTTCAGTCTTTAATTTATCTAATACAAGTTTAACTTTCTCGGGGTTTTTTAGTGCTTTTCCTATCAGGCTAGATTTACCAAAATCCGTAAGCATTTTTTCTGTTCCCTTTGAAATAAGAGACTTGGTGGCAGCTATTATCAACTCTCCTTCTTTACTCATTGGAGAAGGGACGTCTATCAATTCTGGAGAGCCAGTCGTCATATTCTGAAATACTTGTTTCATAGAATCCTCGAAATTTCTTTTTTTTGAAAGAAGCACATATTTAAAAAAGAGATAAAAACTGGCACAGAAAAAAATATTTGTGCTATTTTATCTGCTTTTATGTTCATATTTATTTTTATGTACTTGTATTGCCCATTATTCTTTTAGCAACAACCGTATCAACTACATCTAAGATTTTTTGGGACTGCTGCTCTCGTGTAAATTCTTTTGATGCAATTAGCGAGTTTTTTGAAAAATTAATTATATCTTGTGGATCTCTAATCATCTCAACTATTGAATTAGCTAGAAGCCTCGGATTTCCAGCAGAAACCCAACATCCAATTTTCAATATTTCTACGAGTTCTGAAGCCTCTCCCTTAGGTGAGACCGCAAGAATTGGGAGACCAGCTGCCATCATTTCAAAAATTTTTGAAGGAATAGTGGTTTTGAAAGCTGTACTGTCATTTAAATGTGCTAATCCTATATTAAAAATAGACAAATACTTGGGAATTAAATCTTTTGGCTTTCCTTCTACTAAAATTATGTTTTTTAATCCTTTGGCCGCTTTAGCTATAATCTCCTTCTGATCACCTTCTCCCATAATAATAAATAAAACATTATTCACATTTTCTTTATCAAGGATTCTTGCTGTTTCAACTATATTCAAAAGTCCTTGAGCAAGACCTAGAGACCCCGCATATCCAATGACTTTCTTATCTTTTATGTTAAATTTATCTATTAGTTCAGAATTATCAAATTTTTTACTATATACCTGCTGTTTGACACCATTCATAACAACAAATATTTTATTTTTATCAACTCCTCGCTTAATTATCTCCTTTTTAAAACCATGAGTAAGCACTACGATGGCATCAGATTTTTTATAAATAAAAGTCTCTATTTTTTCCATAAGTGAATAAAAAAATCCATAGGTTTCTTGGGTAGCTTTTATAGAATTCGTCCAAATATCTGCCACTTCTAGAATAAATGGTACTCGTTTTATTTTTGAGATCACCAACCCAGAAATACTGCAAAAAAACTGAGGCGTTGTAACAATAATAACATTGGTTTTTTGCGTCAATATACCAGCAATCAATGACGAGACCATAAAAGATAACTGGTGCAAAGCTCTATAAAAAGTACCATTTTTTTTTGGGATATAAGTTTTAACTCTTAGAATATCCAGACCATCAATAATTTCATTGTTAAAGAGCCTATCTGAATAGCCTATGTGAGCCTTACCCTTATGTCTATTTGGAAAAGAGGTAACATACTTAACTTCATAACCCCAATCTTTCCAGTAAATACCTCTTTCAAAAACTCTTGCTGCAGCTGCATTAGTTTCTGGAATGAAATTTTCAGAAATAAATAGTATCGTAGGCTTCTCATTTTTCAATTTGTGTTAACTCCTATCTCCAGAATTTTTACACCAGAATTAATGACGGATAAAAAGTTCTTT
>MDTF01009775.1_pt1 | contig 10037 bp, 11 predicted proteins | sample 811191 | NCBI WGS metagenome assembly MDTF01 (sample SAMN05326649, study PRJNA326480) | marine metagenome | isolation source: seawater | place: Southern Ocean | collected 2011 | reverse complement strand
TAGCAAAAAACCAGATTATCGCTCAAGCCGGTACTGCGATGCTGGCCCAAGCCAATGCGCAGGGACAGGGCATTCTAGCACTTCTACAGACTTAAGTTTTTAAACAGTTATCCAGTAGGTGGGTGACTGCGTGGCAATTAAATGTAAATTACTTTAGTGTTGCCTCTTAAATGGGTGTCTTCAGGACATAATATAAACTAATTGTGATCTACCGTTTATGAAGGTTAAATATTGTGTGTAGTAAACGGTGCTTGGATTAATTTTATTGCTTTTGGGAGTTTTCTAATAATATAAACACAAGTAGAGGTGGAGCTATGGCAGCAGAAAAAAAAGCAGACCATCCAGATGAGAACCTTAATTTAGTTCTAAAAAATAATGTGAAATCTGGCAGTCTTGAAACGGATGATGAAGTATCAGACATTGCAGTAGAACAAAAACAGGCTGAAACTGACTTCGCATTAAAACTTGTTGAAACTTTGATCTCGCTAAACACTGATGAGATAAGTAGCTTTGAAGCGATAAATAGATTTGTTAGTAAATCTGAGATTTGTTGTTTTACCTTGTTTGCCAGGTCAATACCTCTCAACCCAATTGCCGCTGTATATCCAGAGGGTGCGTTCCTGATTTTTAGAGGTGTTTCTGTTCCAAAATCAGTTAATCTCACTGAAAAAAAACTATCAGAGGTAGAAGAAAAAATAATGGCGGGCCACGATATAAATGGCGACAATTTACATCTATTAGAATTGCCACCTGAAATGTTAAATGCTTTCGAGATGGCCGTCACAATTTACAATGGAAAAGCAGATAAGCTAAGAACATCTTACCTGGCGGCGGTTAAGAATGCAAAGGCGCAGGTCATGGAAATCTCAGCGGCTATTATCTGTGTGATTATAATAACAGGGACTGCGTTAACTCTGCTAACTAATTGATTAAAAAATATTTAGTGATCAAATTACTTATTTTCTACTAATAATACGGGAAGTCTTTGATACGGGAAAAACCTATTATAAGTATGACCCGTCATGAAGTTTACCGTCCAATACGTACGGGGGTTCATCCAATTTTTATCTCCAGTCCAGTAAGCTTCAGCCGAAAGATTTGGAAAGTACTTTGAATTTATTTTTGGGGGTGCGCATTCATCGCAGACCAGGCTCATCAATTCCTTGCGTGAGGGCAGGCGCCAGTTACCTCCTAATTGCTGTTTTGCTTGCTTAAGTGCGATTACTATTTCTTCGTGATTAAGTTTGACCAGTTGACCCGTGCAAGTCTCAACGCTGGGATCCCAGACCTGGCCCACGGAACATCTCAGCCAGGTCACGCCGGTCGTCACATCTTTGATAGTATGGTCGGAACCAAAAAATTGAGCCTCCGCGGCCCCGCATGTTATGAATAAAAGTACAATCAACCGGACTATGCGCATGTTAATATTGTCCTCTCAAAAGTTAATGCTAGTTCTATAAGCAATAATTATACCATTTTTTTGTCTAATCATATAATGAATGGTACATATCTTGAATAGCAAGTCACAACAATTGGAGGAAATAATATGGATCTGGCATCACTCATAGGGTTTGTTGGCGCTATCGGAGCAATTTTAGCAGCCATGATTGCTGGTGGCGGCATCGCGCCCTTTATCGACACACAATCAATACTTATTGTCTTTGGAGGGACATTTTTTGCCGTTATGTATGCGGCTCCCCTCCCAGTTTTCTTGGGAAGTTTCAAGGCGATGAGCAAAGCTTTCTTACCGCCAATTAAAAAATTGGATGAGACAGTTGAACGCATGGTGGAATTGGCCGGAATGGCGCGTAAGGATGGAATGATGGCCCTAGAAGGCCAGCCTGTACCAGACAAATTTTTTGAAAAAGGCATGCAAATGCTGGTCGATGGTGCTGACGAGCAGAAACTTGTCAAGCAAATGAATTCTGAAATTGGTTCGATGAAGTCGCGACACGAGGAAAATCAAACTTGCGTAAAGGGTTGGGTTGACGTGGCTCCGGCTATGGGAATGATTGGGACACTGATTGGTCTCGTTTTAATGCTTGGCAACATGGGTGATCCCAAATCTATTGGACCGGCGATGGCAGTTGCCTTGTTGACCACTCTGTATGGTGCATTCGTGGCGAACGTTCTTTTTGCCCCAATTGTTACAAAATTAGAGGGCTATACAAAATACGAGATCGTTTATCGCAAAGTGGTTCTGGAAGGTCTGCGCGGAATTGCCAGAAGCGAAAGCCCACGGAATATTCAAGACCAAATGGCCGCTACTCTACCACCTAAGCTGCAAGCTAAATTTGAGATTGCTGCCTAATAATTTAACACTCTGAGGGGCACTATGGCCGAAGAAGAATTTCAAGAAGAAGCTGAGGAAGAGGAATGTCCAAAATGTCCGCCCGTTGGGGCGCCGGCATGGATGTCTACTTTCGCAGACATGGCTACACTACTAATGGCCTTCTTCGTCCTTATTCTGTCCTTTGCGGACTTTAATGTCCCGAAATTTAAACAAATTTCAGGTTCGCTAAAAGACTCGTTTGGTGTTCAAAAGATTGTTCCAGTAGTTGAACAACCTAAAGGAACTACTGTTATTGAATTGAATTTCAGTCCAAATCCAACACCCTCTGTGACGGAGACAATGCGTCAAAATACTACGGAACTTCAGAATCCTGTGTTGGATCTTAAGGATAAGGAAGATGATTTCCCTGAGGGTGGCGAAAATGATAAAACTAAAACGGCAGATTTTGATGGTGCCGGCGGTGAAAGTGAGGCTGCGCTTGATGCGGACCAGCTTGCACAGCAACTAAAAAAGGCAATCGATAGCGGCGAGGTTTCAGTTGAGACATTAGGCGAGAACGTTGTCATCAATTTTCCTGAGCAAGAAAAGAGTCCAGAAGACCTTAAGAGTATGATTAAAGAGACAATGGCTGCACTTTCAGAGGCTCGCCAGGCGTCCGGTCAGGCTGAAAGTGAGGTGCTGTTTGGGGGCCTTGAGGGAGAGCTACAAGAGCTTGCGGCGTCGCTAGAAGAAGGCTTACCGCAGGACGGGCAGGGGGATGGAAATTCATCTGAAAAAGTCAGTGAGAAAGTTGAGAATGCGTCTAACACCACAGAGGAATTAACCGTCGCACTACAGCAGCAAATTGACCAGGGACTGGTTGAAATAGAGCAGCGTGAGGGAAGTGTATTTATTACTGTAGGGTCTGGTGGTGCATTCCCGTCTGGGACCGCAGACCTGACCCCAGAAGCTCAAAGTATTTTGGATCGGATTGCTTTGACGGCAATGAGCCCAACAAGTGAGATCACTGTTACTGGACATACGGATGACGTGCCGATCAGGAATGGTAAGTTTAGGGACAACTGGGATCTTGCTGCTGGCCGTGCCGCGAGTGTTGTTCAGGCAATTGAGGAAACTGGTCTTGTGTCGGGTAATAGACTGGCCGCAGTTAGTAAGGGGGAAATGAACCCACTAGCAGACAACGTTACTGCAGAAGGCCGAGAAGAAAATCGTCGTATAGAAATTGAAATTACTTATTAAAACTAAAAAACTACGGGTTTTGGTCGTTAAAATATGTGGAGAGCTTAGATGACCGGACTGCCAGAAAACGACTACGTAAGTCAGATAAACCGGAATGGTTCTGGCCTAAACATACCGCAGATTGTGGGTGCTCTTGTGGACGTGAATATAGAGCCGCAAAAGGCCCCAGTATTGAAAGAGCAAGAGAAAGTTCAAGCTGCAATTTCGGGATTAGCTATTCTGAAAAATTCTTCGGAGCTAACTAATAAAAACATTGAAAAACTCAAAAGCGCAAACTTTTATTCAACTACCTCCTCCGATGCTGCTCAAATTGTCGCGACTGTTGAGACCGCAGGTCTTGTTAAACCGGGCATCAGTAAAATTTCAAGTATAAGCCAAATCGCCCAGTCGATGTCGTTTTCGATACCAGCTACGGGTACAGCTAGCTCCGCCACTCAACATTACGCCACTGCTAACGCAGGGTTACCGAGCGCCTATAGTTTGACTATTATAGTTGGTGCGACATTCACGGATAACAGTTCTGGTGCCGATGCTATAGCTGTAGATGCTTCTGCGACAACGACCAATCTAACTTTGGCGTCTGGTGAGGGGATTATAAGTGTTGCTAGAAAGTTAGACGCGATAGCGGGGATTAGCGCGAGGGTTGTTAATGTTGATACGGGCAAATTTAAGATTTTAGTTACAAGCGAAACTGGCGAAAACAACGCCTTTGACATAAATACAGGTATTGATTCCGGCAATGGCGATAATCGGGCTTTTGACACATGGGAAAACAGACCCGGCGGTGCTGGCACGCAAACTTTAAGGAGTTTTGATCAATCAGCCCAGGACCTGAAGTTTAAATTGAACGGGCTTGATGTGGAGCGCGAGAGCAATACCGTCACAGATGCAATTCCTGGAGTTAAATTTGAGATTAAAGTGGCGGGTGGAACAGGTGCTGAAATCAAAACTGAATTTTCCAAAACAACTATACAGAGTACTGTCCAAAAATTTATTGATGAGTTAAATGCCTACAAAGCTGATTTAAACGCTTTGGTGGCTTATGATAGGATAGGTGACGTCGGTAATGGTGAGCTTTATGGAGATGCCTATGCTAAAAGTAGAATAGCGGCTCTAAACGCGTTTATGCTTCAGCCAATTATGGGTTACACCTCGCTGGACAAATCACATTATGATGGCTCGAATTATGTAACTGGACAACGGGATGCCGATTCGCAGCGTACTGGGTCAATCTTAGCTATAGAGACAAGACCCGTTTTCCTTGCACAGCTTGGCTTTAAAACCCAAAAAGATGGTACATACGCCTTAGATCAATCTTCATTTGATACCACATTTAATAATTCGCCCAGTAACTTTGACGCATTGGTCAATGATCACGCATACTCCATCCATCCAGACATAAAAGTACTGTGGGACGGACGTACAGCATTGGGCTCGGCTGAGCGGATTAAGAACGGAGGATCGGTTGGTGCAATTCCAGGCATAATTCAAATAAATTCCGAAGATGGCGACATTGTCTCCACTCGTGGCATAAGGCATGCTCATGCCTACCATGGCCTGCGGACAGGGCCTGTCAACGGTGTTTACTCCTGGGTTGGTAAGATTCAGGGCTCGGGATCAGACAAAGATGACCTTACCGGACTTACTCTCACCTCAACACGTTCTGACATTGGTGATGATATCCCTATTGATGTACACTTGGGTAAAAGCTTCTCAACTTTATTTTCCGAATTCCATGACGTGGTACTTAATAATACATACGAACACAGGCGACAGGCGCAAAATTACGACACAAAGCGTGAAAGTTTTGAGTCGCGGTTGGCTGCAATAGAATTGCGAAGCAACAGTTTAGCGCAAAGCTACAATAAGCAATTCCAGGCTATGGAGCAGAGCGTTACTGGCTTCAACTCAACTGGTGACTTTCTGACAAATTTTGTTGACCAATGGAATAAGTAATTATTCGAATTAAAGGCCAAACTTCTTAATTTTTTCGATCAGCGTAGTTCTCTGTAGCTTTAAATCTCTAGAAGCCTCGCTGGTATTCCCCGCGTTTCGGCTCATTGCGCTCTCTATCAAAACAATCTCAATATCTTGAAGAAGCCTCCTCAGGTCGATGCTATTGTTAAATTCAAAGAGGGTTGCAAAGTCAGCAGGAGAGGGTGGCGGGATTTTCTGGTCATCAGTACCACGGACCGCTCCCCCTAAATCGTCTAATGACTCCCAAATATTATCGACTTCTTCTTGGCTGTTCAAAACGTAAGTTGCATTTATATTTAGGAGGCTCTTGCTGACTTTCTCCCCGTCTATTTCCTGACCAGGATAGAATACCGCAGCGCGCTCAATTATGTTGCGTAATTCGCGTATGTTTCCAGGCCAATCGTATTTCTGTAAGGCATTGAGGCCACTTGTAGAGAAGCTTGTCTTTGAGTTTTTAAAATGATCGGATTTACTATTATTGAGTAAATGCTGGATCAAATCGGGTATGTCCTCTAAGCGTTCTAATAAGCTGGGGACTTCAATTGGGAAGACATTCAATCTAAAAAAAAGATCGTCACGGAACTCATTGCTAGAAACGAGTTTACTTAAATCTTTATGCGTGGCGCACACCACGCGAACATTTACTTTAGTTTCCTTGTGACCGCCGACACGTATAACACGAGAGTTTTCTAATATCCGCAGTAATTTTGATTGTAGATCAAGAGACATATCCCCTATCTCATCAAGAAATAAGGTTCCTCCATCTGCCTGTTCAAATTTTCCATGTGTTGTCTTAATTGCACCCGTAAAGGCACCCTTCTCAAAGCCAAAAAGTTCAGCCTCCATTAAGTCCTTTGGAATCGCTGCGCAGTTTACGGCAATAAACTTACCTTTCCTGCGGCTTTCATCGTGAAGAGCCTCGGCTACTAGCTCCTTACCCGCTCCAGTAGGCCCATTAATTATTACCGCTGCTTCTGAAGGGGCGACCAAGGATATCATTTGCTTCAAACTACTTGCAGCCTCTGAAGTACCAATTATTTTTTTATCGATTTGCGACATATACATTTCACTGCTCTACTTTAATTAAGTAACAACATTTTATCACAATAATGTCCACTCTTGCATCATCATACTGCAGTGGTTACCTTCTTTTAATTACTATTATGGGCTTGAAAGCTATCTAAAACTTTAAGAAGAGGGGGGGTATAAGTAGATGAAGAAAAATTTCTGGCGATCGCTTATACCGCAAAGTCTCCGAGCAAGTTTTCCAAAAAAATTACTAGAGCCGTCAAATGAAAATTATGACCTCTCAAGGTTTGATGAGCAGGACATTATTTTAGAAAATGAGAGCCAAATTCAGGAATTCCTTCCTGATATCTTGGGTCAGGCACTAGCTAGGACCTGGATTGATAGACGTTTCCTAGAGGCCTTCTATGAGCAGCCAGTGGAGATACTGGAGAAGGCGGGTGTGTTTTTACCGAAAAGTATTACTATTGAGTTCTCTAAAGGTGAAAAGGAGCGACCAAAAGTGGTTGTTTTTAAAAATTTGGGTAAAGATAAGACCCGATTACTCCAGTTGAAACTTGTAATGGTGGCCGGAACATGAATAAAATTTTACCGCTTTCGTTGATTTGCTTACTCTTATCGTGCAGTCTCGCGAGTTCTGAGGAGCATAAGTCGTTAATTTCGGCAGAAATGTTTTCAAATGCAGTGGCTGCCGTTGAGCAAAAAGATTTTGTGGAAGCTGTTCGATTATTTTCAGTTCTCGCTGAGGAGGGTGAGCCTGCATCACAGTACAACCTCTCTTTGCTACATTATAAAGGCCTTGGTACACCTGAAAACTATAAATCTGCGCTATATTGGGCTTGGAGTTCCTCTCTAGATGGCTACGAAAAGGCGCCGGCGCTGGTAGAGGATATACGCGAAAACGTCACAGACAAACTCATCACAGAAGTGGCAGACAGTACAATTGAAAACTTAACGACAAAGGCGATGTCTGGAAGCGATGAGGCTTCAATAAAATTAGGAAAAACCTACTACAGCTTATTTATTGAGCCAGATATAAAAAATGCATATATTTGGTTTGTAATTGCTCAGGCTTTATCTGTTGAGGGGAGTGATGAACTTCTGGCCGAGGTGAAAAAAGAAATTGAGACCCCGGACTTGCTCCTTTTCCAAACTGACGCAACTGCCACGTTTAGTGAGATTAAAAAATAATATTAGGTTCGCGGTTTTATATTTTCTACAAAGTCTAACTTTTTTAATTCTATTAAGTTATGTTCGCTGAAGGTGACTAAGTGTGCGTTGATGCTCTGAAGTGTATGCTGCAAGGTGACATTAGAGCCTTCACGCAACACTTCCAAACCCTGTGAAGCACTATAAGCTTCAACAAGGTTACAAAAATCGTCAACTGTAGCCCCCAAGTCCTTAGACTTGATTAGAGGCGCTAGGCTTTTATCTGATAGCAGTTTGATTGCTTCTCTAAGTGTGTCTAATAATAGAGAATATTCTGCTGTCATTATTTATTTCCTAGGCTATCGCCTCATTGAAGCTTTCAATCAATTTGTCAGTGATCAAATCTAGGTCAATTGGATATCTACCCTCTTCAACCCTAATTTTGATTTCATTAACTATAGCCATATCAATAGGTGGCTCGTTTGATAAGTCACTAACTGATTTACCTATAGTCAAATTCATATCCACTGCTTTTGAATTAGTCGCTTTTGGCTCAGATCCGCCAACTTTATGCTCAGTTACTGGAACACTATTTTTATGTTCTGTAACAACTGCATTGGCAAAGCCACCAGCATTTTTGATTGGATCAATCATTGTTCATTCTCCTTACAACTACCTTAACGGCAGAACCTCCACACATGTTAGCATGCGTCGGTCTTTTCCCGTACAAAGACATTAACGACAATATTTGTTTACATGTTAGTCAGTGGGCGCACTTTTTTTTCAGATAACACTACAGCCTTGAATTCTTTATTAGAAGAAAGGTTTTTGACGATAATCATTTCACCTATTTGGCCATCTTCCATGGCCTGTCCCTGAGTTGAGATAGTGAGGCCGCCTGAACCCACGACAATCAAGACGTCGTCGTCTTTATCCACATCGTTGGCTGCAATCAAGTGGCGAGACTTCAAGACGGCATCTCTAGTTATATTTTTCTTTGCTTTGTGCCCAATTATATCACTTAAATTTGTGTAAGCGCCATGGGCCGCTCTGTTCGCGGCTAGTTTTAGCTCTAGGTCGTCAGCACTAATTATCTTCCCCATTGGAATATTATTTTTTGCAAACACCACTGACGTTGTTCCACCCAAGATGTTTTGGGCATTAGTAGCTGTGCCGCCGCTTTGCGAGCTCGTCCTCAAGGTCACAATCCATTTTTTTGGATTTAGACAAGACACGCGAATTGTTGACCAATCACCTTCTATCCGAGGGTTCACTTGCAACTCGTCTGTACATGGAAAGTATGCTCTTTTGGATGAGACGATAACTTTTCGGTTAATTTTTTCTGCCTGAAAAAATTTATCAACTTTTTCTTCTATATCGGCGCCATAAACAATACTAGTGTCTGCAGCCACTGCCTGAAGTTGAATTACTAGCAGAAATGCTAACACAGATTTGAGTCTCATTTTCATTAGAAGCGCTCCAAAACTCTAATATTCATATCTGCAAAAGCTGATGTATTTTTCACATCAGATAGTGCAATTAGTTCAGATGTATTGTCTGTCATCCTCTTAACTTTAAAATAGAACCGTGATGTATCGCTTCCGGTTGATACAAAAATGTCACTTGGCAACACTCCATCGTGTTCGCCGAAGTTAAAGAATATTTTTCCATCTTTAATGAAAGTTTTTCCAGTAATGTTTTGACACTCAAGTGGTGCTGTTGCTTCGTCTATTGATGCGAGTGAAATCTCAATTATTTTGGCTTTGATGTGATCTAAGCGTTCCTGTGAAGACTTTCTTTTCATAGAAAGAAAATTTGACTCTTCCATCGTAATTGACACCAGTTTTGACGCTGAGCCTACGATTACGTTATTTTTATATAGTGTCGATTTGGCTTCAATTATCATATCTTTTTTACTTTTCAGAAAATCAGATTTTGAGGCCATATCAGCTTCTAAGGTTAGGGTTAGTTTTCCAGACGGTGCCGTATCAGGGACTGCTACTTGTTCGTCAGACTTTGATTCATATAGACCATATGAAAGGGTTTGCTTTGCGACTGGTTTTGACTCGGCTACTAAATTCAAATGTTTTAATAAATTTGTGCTCTGTCTTATCTCTTGTTTAATTTTGGTATGATTTACGTTGAGCCAGTAAGGAAATTGGGTTCTTAGTTTTAGTCCCGTGAAGGCAAACTGGATATTTAATGCGGAGGGCCGGCGACATGCTAATTGTCTTGAACCTTGACTGCTATCTAATATCAATACTTCCAACTTAACAAAAAACTTATTTCCAGCATTTCTGGATTCTAATACTCTATATCCTGCAATATCCACATTTGATTTATTGGCAATTTG
>MDTF01007585.1_pt1 | contig 10038 bp, 2 predicted proteins | sample 811191 | NCBI WGS metagenome assembly MDTF01 (sample SAMN05326649, study PRJNA326480) | marine metagenome | isolation source: seawater | place: Southern Ocean | collected 2011 | reverse complement strand
GCTCTAGCCATCGACCAACCCGACAGCATCCAGTTCATCGAGAAGCTCCTGCCTAACGCTGCAGAGTACAGCTTCTACAAGCCGTGTCCACCGACGGTTGAGCGCCTCGCGCTTTTGGCGCGCAGGATGACGTCGGTGAAGGGCAGCTTCCGATCAGGCACAAGCCCATCGACACCGTGCTCGCGGATGTACTGCCGGCATAGGCCTTTGACGGCGAGAGTGACGGCCTTCATGTCGACCATGGTGATGCCGCGCACGTTGTGCCTCCGCCGCACCGCCTCGATCTTCTTCGCCGCGCTCCTCGGATCCGCAGCCGGGTCGGTCTTCTTACGCGGGTGCATCTTCTCGTACATCTGGATCATCGCGGTGACGCAGAGGTAGATCTCCTCTTGATGCCCCTCCGGGTCGAGCCCCGAGTTGGCCGCCATGTCGGTGCGCCACGGCGAGGTCCCGATGTCGCTGCACACCTGCTCCCATGAGCGCCAGTGGTGATCATCGCCTCTGTTGGTGCTGTCGGTGTAGCCGCTGGCCAGCACCTCATACACACGCGCCGTCGTGGCTTCCCGCCTGCTCGAGTCGTTCGAGAACAAGCTCAGCCCTTGCCGGTGGCGCTGCTCCGCACGCCCACTTGACGGGGCGCTGCCCATGACGTGCGGCATGCCGTCGCAATGCGCCTCCCAGCTGCGCTGGGCCGCCCCTGCCATCACCTGGCTGGCGACAAGCGGGGAAACCACCGCCGCTCGCGCCCGCAGTACCTCGTCGCTGGTCGGCCGCGCCCCCAGGCTCCGACCCTGGCCTGCTACGCCCAGCACGCGATCCGCCTCCACCGGCATCCGCGCGAGCGCGGCCACCTTGGCCTCCGGAAGGCGTTCGACAGCCCGCCTCGCTCGCGCCTCGGCGGCCGTCCGGCGCGCCATCACCTGGTCAGCCGTTAGGAGCGGGGAGCTGTCTTCGGGGTCTACAACGAGCGGAGGGCAGTCGTCGACCTCGTCATCGCCTGGTGAGGGCGGCGGGGAGTGCCCCTTGTTGTCGCTGCGCCACCAGCTGGCGACCGCCGAGCGCGCGACGGCCGCCGCCTGGCCGACGACGAGCACCGCGATCACGGCGAGCACGACCCACAGCATCGCCTGGCCCGCTCCAGCCGTCGCGGCCTGGCGCAGCGCCGCCGCGGGGTGGGCGTCGGCCCCCGGCACGGAGGCAACGAAGGCGACCCAGGAGCCGTTGAGGGCGAGCCGCTCGCAAATGCGCGCCTTGCACTTCTTCTTTATATTCTTGCCCTTGGTCTTGCCTGTGCACACTTTGCACTGGCCGCAGTCAGCGCGCATCTTGCATGCGTCGCACGGCTCGCAATCCGCAATGGCCTTGCACTCACGCTTCTTGCCCGTGGGCTTCCTCCGAACCTGCCCAGGTGGCACCGAGGAGTAGATGGGCATCCCGTCGACCATGTCCATTAGGGTCTCGGAATCCGACTCGTCAGAGCTGCTATGCCTGGCTTGCGCCACGCCGTAGGCCGCGACGGTGCTCGCCGCCGTCGCTACCGCCGCCATGCGCCGCTCCGTGTCCGAGGCCGCCGCGAGCAGCCTGTCCCGCTCGGCAGCTCCCTCCCCCAGGCGCTCAGAAGCCATGGCCGTGCTCGCCACTGCCAAGAGCGCCTCGCAGGGCTGGATCGCAGTCACGGGGCCGGGGGCGGCATGCTGCTCCATGCACGCGCGCGTCTTCTCGATCGCTGCCTGCCTGACCACCGCCGCGCTAGCACTCCTCCTTGCACCGAGTGAGCGACTGTTCATGACCTGGCGCTGGTCCTCCGCGTTGTTGAGCCTGGTCTTGGGGACCTGAGTAAGCTTCGAGGGGTTAGGGCTAGGGTCAGCCGTGCTTGCGATCGAGGCGTTCGCTGCGCTCTTCGCCAGCCGCTGCTTGCGCGCCCTTGGAGCGGGGGGCTGTCGCGCTGCCGCCGCCTCCTCGTCCTGCTCCGCCACCTCCTCGCCGCCGACCACCTCCTCAGAGGAACCTGACTGCTGACGGCTGCTCGCTGGAGAGGGTGGCAGCGTGACCGGGGCGGCACCTGGGCTCGGCTGCCAGTCACTGACGCCCCTCAAGACGTCGCTGATGAGGTAGGAGGGGGCGTCGTCCGAGATGGCGGCGTCGCCACACGCGCGGCCAAGCTGCTCCATGAGGTCCCATGCTCCGTCAAGCTCCATGGTAACCCCAAGCTCCTCCATGCGGTTCTCAGGGTCGAGAGTCGCCCCGAAGTCGTCAGCGGCCACCACCGCTCCGCTCAGCTCATCCTCGCCGCGCAGCTCGTCGTCGTACTCTTGGAGGAACGCCACTTGCGCCGGATTCAAGCCCGCCTCCTCCTCATCTCGACGGTCATCCCCGCTGCCACCCACCTGCTCGGGGAACAAGTCGATGCTCTCTCCATCCTCGAGGAGGAGGGCGCGCGGCGTCAGCGCGGGGTTGAGGCGATTTCCCTCCGCGCCGACCACCCTCGTCGACGCGTCCTGGAGGCCCGCCAGCGCGCGAGCCAGTGGCTCGTCGAGGTTGGCGCGCACGCTGACCACGACCTTGCTCTCGATGCACGTGACCTCGAGCTCGATCGTTTCCCAACCGCGCTGGCCGTCGCCCTCATTCGTGCGGCCCGCGAGGCGCCTCTCGAGCTCTGCCGCGCGCGCGCCATCGTAGTCGAAGTTGTGGTCGAAGGGCAATGGCGACAACGGCGAGCTCTGCGCCTCCATCACCGGCACCGAGGCGGGGTTGGGTGTCCCCACGAAGCCCTCGTACGTGATCCAGCCCTCGAGCAGAGAGCCCTCGACCTGCTCGTGCATCTTCTCCACCTCCTTCGCCTCGCGCCGCGCGCCGTCGTGGGAACTGGTCCGGCTCACCTTGGGCTCCGCCTGGTTGGGGTCAGGGCTACTCGAGCGCGCTCGGCCGCCAGCCTCCAGCGCGGCCTGCGCCCCACCCTCGGGCTCGCGCTCTTGCAGCGCCAGCACCTCGGACTCGATGGGTGCCGATGGCGGTGGCGCGTCACCGTCCTGCGGAGCAGCCGTCCTGCGGAGCACTGGGCTCGCCCTCACGACCGGCGGTGACACGTCGACGCTGAGCAGCGCAGCGTGGGTGCGCCCGCAAGTCTGGTGGTAGCGCCCTCCTTGCTCATCAGTGTCCTTCCAGGCGTTCGCCGTGCAGCCCGGCAAGGCGCACACTGGCGCGTCAGGGTTGGGCCGCCGCCGCTGCGCGATGGCCAGCCGGGCGTGCTCAGCCTTGCAGTAGTCGTGGAAGGGGCCCACACCGCGCAGCAGTGTGGGCGGCGCGCACGGACGGCATGGCAGGTCGCAGCCGTCGAGCTGGCAGGTGGGCGGCGACGCTACCTCCGCTTGGGCGTCGCCGCCGCCCACCTGGTCGGGGAACAGGTCGAGCTCGTCGTTGGCCTCGAGGCCGAGCGCGCGCGGCGTGAGTGCGAGGTCCACGCGTTCGCCGCAGGCATCCACGAGCTTGCCGCCGCCCAGCTCCGCCACGAGATGTGCAAGCGGCCTGTCGGGGGCGGCATACACGTTCAAGCAGTCGGCCTGCCCCTCGACAAAGGACTTGATGATGAGGGGCATCATCGGCAGCTTGCCGTCCAGGTCGCGTGCGATGCTGCACCCCTCGCAAATGCACGGGCGAGGGGAGACGCCATTGAACCGCTGGCAGCGCTCCCCCGACCCCTGCTGCTCGAAGAGCGCGTCCATGTCGGCTGTCGCGCTAGCCTTGCCGACGGCATGGCTGGCGAGCGCCACGTATTGGAGCCGCTTCATCGCGCAGCGCTGGAAGTGCTCGATGGCCGCGATCGGACACGAACCCTTAGGCCCGCTCGTGTAGCTCCACGGATCGTTCGAGGCGTCGAGGGGCGAGGCCACCGCCACGAGCCCCCTGGCCTCCCAAAGGTAGTTCCGCAGCTCGACTTGTCTCTCGGGGCTCGCCTCTCTGAACGCCTGCTTCAGCTGGCGCTGACGCTTGTAGATGGCGTGCAGCCTGCTGACGTTGCGGGCTCGCACCGATTCTGCCTTGCACCTCGCCGCCTTCTGGAGGAGGAGCGCCGCAGCCTCCGCCGGCTCAACGGTCGCAGGCTCCTTGAGCGAGGCGGTCTCCACCTGCTGCACCCTACGCGCCCTCTCGAACTCGGCGATGTCGTAGTAGATCGAGTTCAGACTCAGCAGTTCGCCTTGATCGTAATCTCCGTGGACCTGGTCTGGGGGCGAGGCTGGAGGCGAGGGTGGCAGAGCTGCTGCGAGATGCCGCACGTCCCACACCATCCCGTTCGGCCCGAGCCAAGGGTCGTTCTTGGACCTTGGTGGCGGAAAGTAGCAGTGCCCCGCCACGAAGCGCTGGTCGAACGGCTGGAGCACCTCGTGGTGCTGGCGCAGACGGTTGAGCCAGGTCGCCACTGGTGCGCCGTGGCCGTAGCGTTGGAAGACGGTGTTCTCCGTCCTCGGCTCCAGCCAGCTCACCTGGTTGGGACCGGGCGGGTACAACTCTGGCTGCGAGTAGATGAGCGCGAGCGCCTCGATGGCGCTCAAGTCAATGTTGTCAGGCCGCATCGCCGACCACTTGCCGACAGCCCTTGGAGGGAAGGCCGCGCGGATCAGCCAGCCCACGACGCCCAGGTACTCCTCGCTCCACTCCTGCTGGCCGCTGCTTCCGCTGCTGCGGCGAGCGCGTTCGTTGAGCGCGCATGCCATCACCGCGTCCCAAGCGTCGTAAGCCAGCTCGACATTGGGGGGCGCCTCCCGCCCGCCGTCCGTCGGCCAGGCCCGCCTCTCAGTGACTTGCACCATCAGCGGGGTACTAGGCGGAGAGGGAGGCGTAGAGTCTGGGGGAGCAGGGGCGACGCATGCTAGGGCGCTGCTGCGCCTGCGCCGCGCCAGCTCCGCCCCGAGCGTGAACCATAGCAGCACAGCCAGCAGCAGCACAGCGAGCCCGAGCCCGACGTCAACCCCGCCGACCCGCTGCAGTTGCTGACTAGCCATGCCATCGCCCGCGTGGCTGGCGTTGGTGCCCCCCAGTGACGTGAGGAGGGTGGCGACGAGCGCCGAGCCCGAGCGCTGCCCGCCTCGCCCACCGCCGCGCCCGCCTCCGCGACCAGCGCCAAGCCCGCCACCTTGCCCTCCTTGGATGGGGTTAGGGTTAGGGTTGGGGTCAGTGTTCTCCTGGCCCTCACCGGATGGCGCAGGCTCGGCCTCGATGGTGCGTGTCGTCGCCGCCACGCGCGCGCGGCGCGCCTCAGCAGCGGCCGCCGCCGCCACTGCGCAGGTCGCGAGCGCCCGGCCCGTCAGCGGGCCAGCCAGCTCTGAGCCGTAGCTGCACGTCGCGCAGCCAGGCGGGCACCTGGTGCATCGGCCGTACAGATGGCCGCGCGGCAACGTCTCGAGCTGCTGCACGGCCCTGGCGTTGAGCCACGCCCCGGCGTCCATAGGATGGCCGAGGCGGCAGGCCATGGCACCGCGTCGCCGCGTCGCTGCAACGTGCGCCGCCCCCACCTCTTCGAGAAGCATCGCGAGCCGCTGTCGCGCGCCGCTGCCAGCTGGGCCGAGGGACTCGTCAGAGCAATAAGCGAGGGCCAAGAGCTCGGCGATGACCTTCGCCCTGCGCTCCTTGGGCAGTCCAGCCCGCACCACGTAGCCAGTGACGCACCGCGTCGGCACTCGACGCAGCATCTCAGCCTGCCCCGCGCGCCACCGAGCCGCCTCCTGCAACGCGTCACGCAGGCGCGCCACCGCCGCCCGCTCCATCACGCCAGCAGCGATCGCCGCGCGCGACTCCTCCACCAACCGCGCCACTTGCTCTGAGGGGGTACCAGCCAACCGCGCCACTTGCTCAGAGTCGTGCCTGCGCTTGCTCGCCTGCCCGCGCCCGCGCCCTCGCGCGCGCTGGCCGCGAGACGACCTGGAGCCGCCCTGGCTTGGCGCCTGCTGGGCAAAGTCGGGAGCGCGCCCGCCAGCGCGCGCCGCCTTGGGGTCGACGCTACCATTGCCCGCCGCCGGCGGTGCGCGACGCTCCTCCGCGTCGCGCCACCCCAGCAGCGTGGCGCGCTCCTCGCCGGAGGCGTAGACGTGCGGGGCGCTGATGCCGACTGCGGCGCCTCGCCACTGCGATCGCGCGCGGCCCGCCACCCCATGCATGACCAGGTGGGCTGCGACTGCAAGCGCAAGCAGCATCACAGCCGCTGCGAGGCCCCACGTCGCATGCCCAGCCGCCGCGCCTGCAACGTCCGCCGCCTGAGCCCCCGGCAGTGACATCAGGGCCGTGCCGACCACGGTGAGCATCCCGCCGCTGCCAAGCCCACGGCGCCCTGCGCCGACCGACGCCACCGCACGGCCCACCGCCGGCGCGCGGCCGCTGGCCGCGCCGCTCGCGCCAACAGCCTCCTCGGTCGTGCCCGCTACGTTGGCGCGCTGCGCCAACAGGGCCTCGGACTCGGCATGCGTCTCAGCGTGAGAGCCACTCGTCAGTCGGTCCCACTCGTCGCACGCGTCGTTGACGAGCTGCACCGCCGCCTCTGGCACGAGCATGTACTCGATTTGCATGCGCAGGTTGCGCAAGAGTGCCTCCATCTCCTGGATCTTGCCGCGCGAGCCCGCATCGGTGATGGGGTTGAAGGGGCCGTACTCGTGACCGACGTACAGGTTGATGGCGTGGAGCGCGACGAGCGCGACGAAGCGCAGCGCGAGCCAGCGCATCATGGGCGACGTGGCATTGCCCCCCATGACGATCGGCACGACGAGGGCGTCTAGGATGAGCGCGCACGGGGCGCTGCCCAACTGTGCGGCGAAGACCAGCAAGTTGATGAGGCCCGCCAAGAACTCGAGCACGACGATGGGCAAGAGCCGCCAGCGCGGCGTCAGCTTGAGGATCCAAACACGGCCATAGAGGTTCCCCGATAGCGCCGGCCACGCCGTGCCGAGGATGGCCGCGTCTGACCGCATGGCGTGCACCACACCCGTCGTCCACTTGGGCAAGGTTGCAAACGCCGCCGCGAGCGCCGTGGTGCCCGCTACTGCGCGTAGCTGAGTGAGCCACCGCCGCAACCCCTTGAGGCCGGCGGCGGTCAACACGATGGGCGCGTCGAGCGCCAGGCGAGCCGCCCTGCAGGCGTCGGAGATCGTGTAGATCGCGTACATGGTGTGGTAGGGCATCAGGAGGACGCACATCAGGTGGTTGAGCAGGCCGACCAGCTTGATCCACTCGCCCAAGAGCATCGTGCCGTCGATGGCTGCGCACAGCTGCCGGTCGGTGCGCAGCACCTTGTCCTTGGGAAGCCACACCAGCAAGCCGGTCGTGACCCCGCAGGCGCCAGTGAAAGACGCCGAGACGCCGATCGCACGCTTGGCCGCGATGGCCATGCGCATGTTGAGGCCGCTCGGGCCATAGTGCTCCGCATGCATGATCAGGAAGAGCACCATGGAGCGCACCCCCATGATCAGCGCTATCAGATCGTCAGTTTACGTGCTCATCCAGTGCCCGACTGCCTCGTTGCGGCCCGTGCGCAGCGAGACGGCGCGGCGGGCCTCCCGCCACTTACCGAACTCGGGCTGCTCACGCTCGAGCTCGAGGAGCAGGGGCTCGTTAGCGCGCGCAAACCGCTTCGAGAAGGCGTGGTTGCACTCGGTGATGAAGCGCTGCGCCCAGTTGGATGACGGCGCGACGCCCATCTCCATGCACCGTGACTGGACGGCGCAAAGCCCCGCCTCGAGGCTCTCCTCCGTCAAGTTCTCCGGGTCCAAGCGCAGCAGCCCCATCGTCCAGCACTGCAGCGTCGCCAGCGGGAACGTATGGAACATGTCCTTGACGTCGTCTCCTAAGATGTACAGGTGGAGCTTGCCCTTGTACGCGCCGTACGCCAGGCACACCATGGCCAGCATCAGGTCGATGAAGAACGGCTTGTGCTCCTGCGGCCACGTCCACTGGCCGCCCGCCCAAGACTGATCGTCAGCCGACCCCGCCGCCCTGCCAACCTCGACGGTGTCGCGCTCGCCATAAGCCTCGACAACGCGGCGCAGACCCGGCGTGTGACGCTGCTCCGCCGGAGGCAACGGTCCGCCCAACGCCGCCTGCCTCAGCTCCTTCACCGCCGCCTTCGACTGGCGCACGCCCGTGGAGACGTTGGTCGAGATGACGCGCTCGCGCTTGCCCGAACCCAAGGAGTGGAGCAGCGGAACCGGAGGCGTCAAGGTGAGGAGCAGCTGGTGCGGCGCCGTGCAGTTCTTGATGGGTCGCACCCGGCTTTCGTAAGCCCGCCCGACGCAGCCCACCGGGTCGTAGCGACCAGGCGCGCAGTGCAGCTCGAACTCGCCCGCGTCGAGGTTGGGCATGTGCATGAACTCGAACCATCCGCAGTCGGGTTGGCTCATGCGCAGCGACTCCGCGTGTACCGACAGGAAGGCCTCGCGGCTGGTGAACAGCGAGCGCAGCGGCCTCTGGAAGACCATCTGCGGCTCGAGGCTCGTGAAGTAAGGAAATCCATGAGTGAGCACGGCATCGCGAAGGGCGAGGTCCGTGCACCCTGACTCCTCGAAGAGCTCACGAATGTAGGGTCGATTGAGCCTGGTTGGCGGCGCCTGCGAGAGGTCGATGAGCACGAAACGCCCCAGCTCGCGACCCACCACGTGGCCAGCCACTGCCAGGTGCGCCAGCCACGGCTGGAAGTGGTCGACGCCAAAGGCCAAGTCTCGCGGCAGCAGGTGCCACATCTTGTCCACGTCCATGCCGCCCAAGAAGGCGCGCATCGCATCCCGCAGCGAGCGGAGGAAGAAGAGCGTCGCCGCATGCGCCGCCACCGAGAAAGCGTGACACCATCCCGTTGCCCAACCCGGTATGCACGCCGGCAGCGCCAAGTCGATCGAGGGGAGCGTCGGCATCGGCGGCGTGGTGACGGGGCGCACGTGCGCAGGTAGAGGGATGTCCGCCAGCTGAGGGTCGGTGGCCCTAGCTGCCTGGTCGAGCACCTCCGAGTCGATGTCGCCGAAGGCGGGCGTCGCCAGCTGACCGATCCAGCCGTCGAGCTGGCCAGCCATCCACAAGCTGTGTTTGGTGGCCAGCCTCTTCATGCCGACCACCTCCGCCACCAAGCCCGTGCGCAGAAGCTCCACCGCCGCATTCGCCTCGCGCCAGACCTCCGCCCGCGTCATCAGGGTCGAGCCCTTCGTCGCCGCCCCTGGTTGAGGAGCGCTCAGCACACGTGCCGGAGCCATGGCTCCTGTGCGGGCCTCAGGCTCGCGCTGCAGCCGCGCTGGCATGGCGAGACTCTGCAAGCGCGCACCCACCTCTCGCGCCACGCGAGCGCGCGCCGTGCTCAGCAGAGCCTCGATCGGCACCCACCTCACGCGCTGCGACTGAGTCTGACGCGCCTCGACGCTCGCAGCCTCCCGCCGCAAGCGCTCTCCCGCGCGCGCAGCGCTGAGGTGAGCCCGCACCTCGTCGGCCGCCTCCAGCGCCGCCACGATGGCCACTCCAAGCTGCCGCGCCAGCAGAGGCGGCACCGCGTTGCCGATGGCGCGCATGGCATGCGTCAGCACCTTGTCAAAGTGGTAGTCGTGGGGGAAGGTCTGAATGGCCGCCGCCTCGCACACCGTGTAGTAGCGGACCGCGCCGTCATGCTCGACGAGCATGTTGGTGCCGCCCCCAAGCCCGTGCGTCCCGCTAACGATGCAGTTGGAGGGGCGACCGTACGGTGAGCCTCGATGCCCAGGGTACGCTCGGGCGTTGCCCATGACGTCGTGACGCGCTTGGCCGTGAGGGGGGCCGAGCTTCGCCATCACTTCGCCAACGGTGCAGTGCTTCAACGTGGTAGGCGGCAACCGGAAGGCGCCGGCAGCGGCGCGGTCGAGGAAGCCCAAGCAAAAGACTCGGTGCCTGTGCTGCGGCACGCCATAGTCCGCCGCGTTGAGCTAGTGCCAGGCCACGTAGTAACCCAGCCCCTCGAGTCGCAACGTGATGCTGCCCCGGTAGGACTCGAACTTGGCGCTCATCAGACCCCGCACGTTCTCAAAGAGCACCACCCGGGGGAGC
>MDTF01014511.1_pt1 | contig 10041 bp, 9 predicted proteins | sample 811191 | NCBI WGS metagenome assembly MDTF01 (sample SAMN05326649, study PRJNA326480) | marine metagenome | isolation source: seawater | place: Southern Ocean | collected 2011 | reverse complement strand
TCCATGACTTATCTTAACTCATTTAAATTAACTTTGAAAAATGGTGGGCCCGGGAGGACTCGAACCTCCGACCAATGGATTAGAGTTACTGGCTCTTTCTTGAAAACTATTACATTAATTGATATCATTTTGTAAGAAGCGATAACCATATAATAAATAAAAAACTATGAAAGTTCTTATACCTGGGGGTGCTGGTTATATAGGATCACACATGGTTAAATTACTTCAAGAAAAAAATCATGAGGTAGTTGTTCTTGATAATTTCTCTACGGGAAATAGATGGTCTATAACTGATTGTAAAATAATTGAGGTTGACCTCATTAATAAAGCTAGTTTACTCAGATCCCTGAAAGATATGAAATTTGATGGGATAATTCACTTTGCTGCAAAGTCAATAGTACAAGAATCTATATTTAACCCCTCTGAATATATGGAAAATAATTACTTGGGTACCAAGAATCTTATAGAAACAGTCATAGAAAACAACATATCAAATAATATTGTTTTTTCTTCTACAGCTGCAGTCTATGGAAATCCAAAGATAGAAAAAATTAATGAAGAATGTAATACAAAACCAATCAATCCTTATGGAGAAAGTAAATTACTGGTTGAAAAATATTTAAAAAATTTATATCTAAATAAAAAATTAAATTCAATTTCTTTAAGATACTTTAATGCAGCAGGAGCTCATCACTCATCGAAGATAGGTGAAAAAAGAGAAAATGAAACTCATTTAATACCAAACATTTTGAATTCAATAATCAAGGATTCTAAAAAACTAGAAGTTTATGGGGACAATTATCCAACTAAAGATGGCACATGTATTAGAGATTATATTCATGTTACAGATCTTGCAGAAGCTCATTTATTAGCTCTAGAAAAAATGCTAGAAGAGAGTGTCTGTGAAGTTATAAATCTTGGAAGTGGTGTTGGGTTTTCTATTAAAGAGATTTTAAATGAATGCTCTAAAGTAACAAAAACTGATATTAATTATAAAATACTTCCCCCGCGGGAAGGTGATCCTGCAATTTTGATTGCAGATATAACAAAGGCATTAAGAATTTTAAATTGGACTCCGAGACATTCTGATATTCAAAACATAATCTCAACAGCATGGAATTGGCATATAAAAAGTATTTAATAGACTTAATCTAGGGCTATCTAAATTAATAAAAAATATTAGATTTTTTTCTTACGTCTATCAATCCATTTTTGTGCGATATAATGAGAAAAAGCCATGATAGTCTGTTGAGGGCTTTCACCAATAGTTGATGGTAGTATTGAGCCATCACTGATATATAAATTATTTACCCCACGAATTTGACCATCTTTTGTAATCAGATTTTTGTTTGTTATAGGAATCGATGACATTGCATGCACAGATAGAAAATCAAAATCATTTTTAGAAGCATTATTTAAAATACTAGAAGCCTCATCATAAGAATATACAAATTTTGGTTTTGCAAAGGGTAATACAACAAAATCTGCTCCAGCAGAAAAAAGAAGTTTGCATGTTTTAAGAGATGCAAATATTAATTTAGCTAAATCTTTTTGATTCGTAAAAAAATATGGAAAAGCATTTATAAAAGGAAGTTTTAGAAATCCACCATATGAAGAAGGTCTTAGTGTTGTTGTGTAAAGACCTAAATTTTTATAGTTGTCTAATATTTCTAAATTTTTTTTCCTGCCTAGCTTGCTAAGTATTGTTGCAAGATACATTTTACGTAAATTAGAAGCCATAATAATTATACCTTTGTCTAAAAATTCTTGGACTTGATAAGTAAACATTGTGCCTTTCTCTGCATTTATTTCATCAGGAAATTTTGCTAAAAATCTAAGATTAAGATGAAGACCAAGACGCAAGCTTTTAGAATTAAAAATTTTACTTCTTAATAGTAATTTTGGAGTTTCAAGTGTTCCAGCGCATAAAAAAACATCAGAAGGAATAATAGTTATACTTTTAGGTCGTGGTCCACTTAAATCAGTACAACGGACTTCTGCCACTCGACTGTTACGAATTATCAATTTCTCAATTCTTACTTCAGTTCTTATTACACCTCCATTATTCTCACCTTTCTTTAAACAGGACTTGACCATGCTCCGCTTGGCACCACTTGGGCAGCCTGCTCCGCATTGATTCCTTCTCATGCAAGATTGAACTGCTCTTCGTGCAGGGACAACATTCCAATTTAGCTTTTTGGAAGCTAATAGTAATTTATCAGAATCTAAATCAAAATTTTTGAGAACTTTCTGAGTTTCTATGGCCATGTAGTCATCTATATCATCAAAGAATTTATAAATCTCATGATCATTAATTCCTATTTCTTGAAGTGGTTTCTGCCATTCATCTTGAATATTTTTAGGTGTGCGCCACATTAAACCACCATTTATTGTCGAACCACCTCCCAGCACTCTTGCCTCGCCGTGAGGAAAAATAGGAGATCCTAAAATAGGTGATACTCCACCACCTCTATAATGTTTAAAGGTTGATTTTGAAGGATTTTCAGCAAAAGATTTATCATTAACTGCTATCCCTTCCTCTATAATTAACGGGCTGAAGCCGGCTGCTGATAATTGATCAAAAACAACACTTCCTCCAGGTCCTGAGCCTAATATCAACTGATCACAGATTAATTTTTTTTTATCACCCATCATTAGGCTCCTAATTTGATTCGAAATAAATCATAAAAATTATAGTTTCATACATCATTAAAACAGAAGAAATTATAGGAATCTTATTTACAAATCTACGATATTTTTGGTAAACAAGCCCTCTTGGCATCCAAAATAAAAAAAGGTTTAGACAGAACCAGGTAAGTTTCATAATAAAAAGTACCAAAATTATCGTTAATTTAATTTCTAATCGTATTTGTTTAATAGCGTATTTAGATTGCTCTTCTATGTCACGGCATTTTTTTTGTGAAATACTTGGGATGTCTTGATCTAAATCAACAATATATTCGATTACTGCATTAATCATTATTCAGCCAGATAATTTGTTTTTAATGAATCTAGTTGTGAGGTTTATCAAGCCATAAGAAAAAGTTTTATCCAACCCGCTATGAAGATTATCAATTTCTTCTTTTGTAGCTATAAGTGGAAGAGAGATTATTAATGGAATTTCACCATTGGAGCCAAAGAATGTCAGAATCTCACACTCATCATATAAGTAAGAAATTACAGAACCTGTAAAAACTTTTCTTGCAAGGCGATTATCACCGAGCAAACCAATTGGTAATAATTTAGATACTCCCTCAAAGGCTTTTCCAAGAAGTCCTGGATCAATAATAATGCCCCACAAAGCACCCTCACCCCTAACTTCTTTAATAATTTTTGGATATTTATTTTTTAATTTAGTTAAAGATTCTTCTAACAATAATCCGATTTCTTTAGCTTTTCCTACGTAATTGTCCTCAATAATTATATTTACGGCTTCAAGTGCTGTTACAGTCTCTTCACCAAATCCGTTATAAGTAGTACTGTGAAGTGTTGCGTCGGTTGAATTATCGTAAGCTTTTCTAAAAATATAATCCCTGGTTGTATAACCAGATATGGATGACTTTCCGCCACCAAAGGACTTAGCATAAGTGACAATATCAGGGCATGTATCTGAATATTTCATAAAACTAAACAAATTACCGGTTTTAGCCCAACCAGTGTAGACCTCATCATAAATTAGAACTATTTTATTTATAGTACAAATATTTCTAAGTTCTTTTAAGAAATGCTCAGAGCAGGATCGCATTGAACTAGCATTAATGGGCTCTATGATAATTGCATAAATATTACTTTCGCCATTAGATTTAATTAACTGATCAATTTTATCCTTAACAGACTTAATATCGTTGTATATAAATTTATCTACATTAGGTATTTTTGGGAAATCGAAACTTAGCTCAGGGGAACCCGTCAAACTAGCTGCGCCGAGCAGTTTACCATGGAAAGAAATATCAGAATGCAGGATATGCTGACGATCACCCTGATGAAATTTATATGCCATCTTTACAGCACCCTCGACCGCCTCAGCTCCAGAATTTGGAAAATAGGATATATTTAAATCTTCGGGCAATAACGCTGCTATATTATGACTCAAGGCAGCTAAATATGGCGAAAAGTAATTTTTATGCACTTCCATATAGTTGTTGTCGGAAAAATCTCTTCTTACTTTTAAAATTCGATCATGGTTATGGCCATGATTTAATACACCTATTCCACCAGTTGCATCAAGAATCTTCTTGCCATTTTTAGTATAAAGATAGCACCCCTTAGCTCGATCAATTAATTCATTACCAAATCCAAATGAAGAAATTAAATCTACTTGTGCTGAGTTGATATATTTTCGATAGAGGTCTGTGACTTGGTCTTTATTAAGTTTAAGCGACTCTTTATATGTTATTAATTTTTTATCCATTTTGTATTAACCGTTCTAAATAAACTCTGCCATGTTGTTGTTTAAAAATTTGAAAATTATTTTTTTTATAAAATTCTACGTTTTGCGGAGTACTTTCTAATGTTTTAACCCACGTTCTATCTGTATTTAAAATAGGGAATGAGTCATATACATTCTTTAACAACAATGTACCTAAGCCAGCTCCCTGAGAATCCGGACCAACTCCAATGTAGCATAGCTCAAAACCATCATCATCAAATTTAGTTAAAACTGTTTTAAAAATACCAAAATAGAACCAAAATTGTCTAGGTCTAAAAAAAATACCCTTTAATAGCATCTGTATAAATGCTGTAAATTCTTTAAGTAATACGTTTTTCAGTATATCATTTTCTTTACTAAATATAATATATGCAACTAATTTCATATCAGATGAAAAAGCCCCAAAAAAAATATTATCCTTGGACATCAAGTTTTCAAAAACTGTCCTTTCTAAAATATATTCAGGAAATTGAGATAAGATATCATCAGGTAAAGACTTTAAGTGTATCTGGGTTAAGGCTTTTAGGTCTTTTTTCTTTAATGATTGAAATATATAAGATGTTTGCTTATTCATCATTTGCGATTAAAATACCAACTTTGCGCCCCTCTCGAACAGCATAGTTTGTTCCCCTATCCTCTGGATAAATATGTGTCATGTGACAATGTAGCAAATTTGCATATTTAGTTTTATACGATGGTTTGATCTTACTATAATTAATTGTTACTAACGGTTGAGCATGTCGCTCTTTCCATAAAAATGATTCTTCAATAGATTGCTCACTAAAATCTGGAAACATTTCTTTAATAAAAGGAATACTAAAAGATGTGAGCTCCTCAGCAGTCATCTTATAAAGTTTGTCAGTGTCTGAAAGATACTTCGAAAGGTATACAAGTGTTTTTCCATTATAAGAACTACTACTTTCAAAGTTTGTGTGCTCTATAAAAGCAACAAATGGAAAATTAGGATCATTTACGTTAATCCAATATAAATCAGATAGTTTTTTATCAAGAACTAAAACCAAACAAACATTGGCGAGATATGGAATAGAGTTAAATTCTTCATAATAACTTTTCTCTTCACCAGCCTCTTGAAGAAGGCTTCCAATGATTTGAGGCGGTATAGCAAAAAGAAACTTATCTGCAGTAAAGGAAGTACCATCAATATTAATTATTTTTTTTAATTGATTACTTTCTAGCTCTAGTGATGAAATTTTGAAGCCAAGTTTAATATCTACTCCTAAATTAATAAGTTCAGATTTAAATCGGGAAACTAACGCTTTAAATCCTCCTTCGTAGTAAAGTAACTCTTCCTTGCCCTCCTTACCTCGGCTACCTCCTCTCAATTTAATTTTATTCCAAAACCAAACAGCACTTACATCCATATGTTTATCGCCAAACTTACCTATTAAAAGTGGTTTCCAAATTACGTCATAAGCAGTTTTTCCAAAAACTTTTGGCAACCAATCAATAGCACGGTGTTTTTCTAAAGGCTCCCAATTACGAATATTTTGAACATATAGAGTTCCAATTCCTAGTCTTATTCTAGACCAAAAAGGTAGAGCTTTTAATCTTAAAAGATCCAAAGGACTAGAAAGCTTAAAAAAAGAATTCGCATAATACATTCCAGTTCGAGAGTAATTTCGCTTTACTTTTTTTGTCTCTCCAAGATCATCTATTAACTTCAAAATATCTTTATCATTATTGAACCAATGATGATAAAACTTTTCAAGAAATGCACCCTTAACACTGAATGATCCGGCTAACCCACCGACATCATCATCAGCTTCAAAAATTGTAACCTTATGACCGGCTTTAGCTAACTCAAAAGCTGCAGACATACCAGTAAGTCCACCGCCAACTATGGCTACTGATTTTGATAGTTCTTTTTTATTCATGTTATTTGATACTCTCTTCGATAATATATTGCGGTCTTTGTTTTGTTTGAATAAATGCTCTTCCAACGTATTCCCCGAGCAATCCAATAGATAAAAGCTGAACACCAGAAAAGAATGATATTAGGACAGTTAATGTGGTCCAGCCAGGGACAGGCGAGCCAAATATCTTCATAATGATTGAATAGACTACTATTGAAATTGCAATTCCTGCAGATAAAGTACCAAGAACAATTGCCAGTCGCAACGGCTTTAGAGAAAATGAAAATATAGCACTTGCAGCAAGACTGATCATTTTTCTTAAGGTGTATTTAGTTTCGCCAAACTCACGCTTTTCACGGTTATATTCTATGCCAATTTGAGGAAATCCAATCCATGCAACCATGCCTCTAAGGAAGCGATCATATTCAGGCATATCTTTTAAACAATCATTAATTTTTTTGTCGATTAATCTAAAATCACCGGTATCTCTTGGTATAAAGTCCCCAGATAATAAATTTAGGAATTTATAAAAAAGATTAGCAGTAATTACTTTAAAGAAAGATTCGCCATCACGTTTTTTTCTTTTTCCAAAAACTACATAGTAGCCTTTTTTCCATAAAGTAATCATTTTTAATATTACCTTAGGAGGGTCTTGTAAATCAGCATCAATAATCGCTATACAATCGCCATCACAGCTCATAAGACCTGCCGTAACAGCATATTGATGGCCAAAATTTCTTGAAAGCTTTATTGCTTTTATTCGACCATCTTGTGCTTTCAAGTTAATAATAATATTCCAAGTATCATCATTAGAGCCATCATCGATAAGAATTAATTCTAGATTTTTTACTATCTTAAGATCGCTCACAATTTTATTGTAGCTGTGCTCTAATGTTTCCTGTTCATTAAAACAAGGGATAACTAGACTTAACTTAAATCCATCTAAATCATCTGAGTCAGCAACTGAATTCTCAGAAATTATTTCATACTTACCTTTAACAGAGTTTGATTTTAGAGTCATTGCAGCTTTCCTGATCTTATTTTATTAAACACTTCTCTCAATGTTGTTTCTTTTAAGCCGTTTGGTAATCCTGTAAACATATAAATAAAAAATGAAAATGAAATTAATGCTAAAAAATACAGTAAATGAGTGAGAACAGCATAGTTTAAGGCGTCTAAGTATGCAATCCCAAAGGGAATAGTGGCTACTATTATCGCATAGTGGAAAGTTCCCACAGCAGCTGGCGCACCAGGTAAGCCCATCGATAAAGTGGCAAGAAAAAAAGCCAATAAAGGCAAGCTAATTGATAATGAATTTCCTAGGACATACCAAACAACAACAAATTTAACTACCTCTAATGACCAAGCTAATATAGTTAATGCAAGAATAATCATTAAAAATTTTGGATTTCTATTTGCTCTAAAACTGTTTTTAATTTTTTCAATGATGATATAGTTTTTTTTTATTTTGACGTTGCTAGGCTTTGATAGAAATAATAAAAGTGCAAATAAGGTACTTAGTAAGCCTAATATAACTGCAACTTTTTTAATAACGCTACTTATTATTGGGGAAAAGTCTGTCCCCATAACTAGAAGATAAATAACTAAGCCGCCAAATATTACAAAGATATCAAAAAATTTTTCTATAAAAATTGATAATGAATTTTTAATAAGAGATTTCTTTGGTCCTCCTGATGATAAAATTCTGAACATCTCGCCTGATCGAATGGGGATAAAAAGATTTAGAACTAAACTAAATAAATAATTCCAAAAATCAGAGAATTTATCTATATGTTCATCTGCATTTTTTTCAGAGTAGACTAGGTATCTCCAGCGAATACTTCTAACTAAAACACTACATATCAAACTCATGCTAGCTAGTAACATTAAGCTAATATTGCTTAACGTAAATGCTGAGGAAAAATTTAATAAATTAATATCTTTAAAAATTTTATTTACTATAAAAACAGCAAATAGGATTACTAAAAATCTTAAAGCAAGCTTTATAAATAACTTCATTTTCTTTCCCACAGGCGGGTAGTAATTGGTGAATGATATGGGGTATCAAAATTTCTAACGAATTTATATTCTTTACGAAAAACTTCAGAATTTTGTATCACGAAATCTTCAACTTCAGAAGCGTTTCCGTTTGGTAAAGATGAAAAGGTAATAAACTTTGGATTACTGCTTAAAGCTGTTTCAAAAGCATCTATTTTTTTTGATGTGGTTGGGTATGCTAAATGCATTAAAGATTGTGATTTTATAGAAGGGACAGTATCCGTCATTAAGTACAACCAACTATTAAAATCTGCAGTAAAGAACTCTTCATTCTTTTCGGCATGTGTTTTCAATATAGCCACTAATTTATTAGACTCCCATAATTTAAACTCTACATTGCGTAAAGAAATAGAATATAAGAAAAAAGTAGCAGCAAGAGCTGAGCTGCTAAAGAAAATAAGTGATTTTTTACTAGAAAAAGCTATTATTAGAATAATGCTGCCTATAGCTACTACTGGCATTAAGCCATAGTATCGATACAAAACAGGTCCTGGAAGAGTCAAAGCTATGACGAATAATGCCAAGGTTGCAAATATTAATAACAAAACTACAGATTTTTTTGATATCAAATTTACTAAAATATTTAGTGTTTCTCTGAAAGATTGTAAACGGAGTATTGATACAAGCACGGAGGCTATAACTAATAGAATTGTATAAAAATTATGTTTAACTGCAAAATATAATACTGCTAAATATTTATCAGTTTTTTCGTCTGTATATACTAAGTTATCTCCAAAAATAGCTGAATAGAAGTCTGAAAAATCTCCTATTAAGATGAATATTCCAACTAAAAATAAGAAGCAAGTAAAAATAATAAATTTAGATAGATTTTTAAGCATCGACATCCAATCATTGCTGTAAAGTAGTATAAAAAAACAAATAGCTAAAAACGCAGCGAAGTGAATCCTTGTTAGAAGTGCTGCAGAAGTGAATATAGCCAAAATTAAAAAATCTTTAGATCCTACTTTTGAAAAAGTATTTGTGTTTAATAATCTTATAACTTTTGTAATTGCTAAAAGTTCAAAAGTAGTCGCAAGATATACTATTCCACCATTTAGATTTCCATAAACTAAGCCTGGAACAGCTAATAAGCTGATAGTAAAAAAAGAAAAAAGGAAAATATCAAAATGTTTACTCCATTGAACGCCTATAGAAATAATAGTTTGTTTTAACAACATTAGGCTGGCAAAATAAAATAGAGCTAATATAAGAAAATGAACAATAAAAAAACCTAATAACTTGCTATTAAACAGATTATTTAAATAAACTCCTATAATCAAAGTGTGATGATAGAGAGGAGGTTTGTGATCATATACTTGATCATACATATCCATTCCATTGGCTAACATATTTGCAGAAGTTGCGTAGAATGCAAAGTCACTGTCATAACCAAATATTGTAGGCAATGATAATAATAAAAATATAATTGGGAATATTATTCCGAGGCTAGGGGTTCTATATTTATTTAATGCCATGTAATAAATCAACCATAAGTAAGTACTAATATCTAATATCAAAATGGTGGGCCCGGGAGGACTCGAACCTCCGACCAATGGATTATGAGTCCACTGCTCTAACCAACTGAGCTACAGGCCCAAAACTTAATCGTCTAAGAAACTTTTTAAATGACTAGATCTACTAGGATGTCTAAGTTTTCTTAAAGCTTTTGCTTCAATCTGA
>MDTF01011665.1_pt1 | contig 10043 bp, 10 predicted proteins | sample 811191 | NCBI WGS metagenome assembly MDTF01 (sample SAMN05326649, study PRJNA326480) | marine metagenome | isolation source: seawater | place: Southern Ocean | collected 2011 | reverse complement strand
GGGAAGTACAGTTAAAGAAGTTAAGGAAGTTAAGGAAGTTAAAGAAGTTAAAGAAGTTAAAGAAGTTAAATCCAGAATAGTTAAATCTACAAAAGGTAAGACCCTTTATCAGATTGCAAGAGAGAATAAACCATCAGGCGTAACAACCGAACAAATGGTATTGGCTATTTACCAGAACAATCCAAAAGCATTTAGTGAAGAAAATGTTAACACCTTAATAAAAAATAAAAACTTAAAAATTCCTCCTGTAAATTATTTTCAAAATCATTCACATCTTGAAGCTCGTAAAATTTTAAGGATACAAAATATTGAATGGAAAAGTAAATTAAAAAAAATAAACAAACCAAAAATACAAAAAAAGACTACAAACAAAGATGCAGCAAAGATTGAGCAGCTGGAAAAAGAACTTGTCGAGGCTAAAAATAAATTAGAAGATATTTCAAGATTAAATATTGAGTCTAAAAATAACTCAATTGAAGAATTAAATACACCATTAAAAGATACACCATTAAAAGATACACCATTAAAAGAAAATTTAGAGGACTTTAACGAAGAAACATTGACTAAAGAAGAGGTTAGTGAAGGTGTTTTTGTTTCATCGATATCTGATATTGATGAAAATAAAATTGAAGAAACTGTAATTGATACAAATGATAAAAAAGGATTTGAAACAATTCATGTTTTATTGCTTGTATTATTCATTGTTCTTTTGTTCGGTTTGTTTATTGTTATATCAAGAAGGAAGGTAAGCGAAAGAAATCAAACATTGAGGAGCTTTGTAAGCGAAAATAATTACTCTGAGCCTATTGAAAAAAATCTAGAAGAGGATGGAAGTAAAAATGAATCAACACAAAAATCACAACCCTCTGAGCCAATTAATGAGTTTGAGAATATTAATAAATCTCAAGAAAAAGGAAGCATTAATAGTAAAAAAAATTATCTACCCATTGCAGACGATGATTAAATTATAAATTTATTATGCTTCATTCATTAATTTTTTTTTCCGGGATGCTTTTATTGGTCATATTGTCGAATGTCGACTTAATGACCAATGCAACTATATTTTGCTTATTCATAATCATCTCGATTATTTTTAAATTGCCTTTTTTTTCTATCATTATCAAGATAAAATATTTTATTTTTTCTTTATTAATCATCTATTCTTTATCAACTCCTGGTGAAATATTTTTTTATTATTCATTTATTTCAGTCACACAAGAAGGTTTTTCTTTAGGAGTAAATAATTCGTTGAGAATTATAAATACATTTTTGACAATTATGTTTTTAATGAAATTTATTCCAAGAAAATTTTTTATTAATTTTATTGTTAAAATTTGTTACCCGTTAAAATATTTTGGTTTGAGTATAGACAATTTGACTTCACGAATTTTCCTGACTTTTGATTATCTTGATTTTTATAAAAATTATTCTTTTACTTTTTCTAATTTTATTGAAGTAATCAATACTCATATAAAAAATAAATCACCTCTTGTTAAAGTTGAGAAACTTGAAAAAGTTATACCTTCTGCAACTGATTATTATTGGATTGTTGGTTTCTTTTCTAGCTTTATTCTAATTCAATTTATTTAGGATATGAGATATGCAGCTTCAGTAGAGTACGAAGGAACAAATTTTTTTGGTTGGCAGCGGCAATCAACAGTCAATAGCATCCAGGAAGAGATTGAAAATTCTATTTCCCAAATAACCCAAACAAATATTAAGATTCAAGGTGCGGGAAGAACTGATGCAGGTGTTCATGCATTGGGCCAAGTATTTCATTTTGATACAGATATTGTTAGATCTATTAGATCTCTTATTAAAGGGACAAATTCTTTTCTTCCTGATTCAATTAGAATTAAATGGATTAAGAGAGTGCCTGATGATTTTCATGCTCGTTTTTTAGCAACTGGGAGAGAGTATCAATATTTATTAAATAATTCTTCTATTAATTCTTCTATTTGGTTTAGTCATTGTGGTTGGAGTTTTTACGATCTAGATTCTGACCTTCTAAAAAAAGCATCTAAGAAATTTGAGGGATGTCATGATTTTACTGCTTTTCGCTCCTCTGAGTGCCAAGCAAAATCTCCTATAAGATCAATTGAAAATATAAAAGTAGAAAGATTTAATAATTATTACTTATTTACGATTAATGGTGATGGGTTTTTACACCATCAAATTAGAAATATGATTTCAACAATTGTTAGCGTGGCAAGAAGAGAAATAAGTATTGACCATATTGAAACCTTATTTAAAAAAAAAGACAGGAGCCTTACACCAGCTACTTTTTCTCCTAATGGTTTATATTTGACTAATATTAAGTATGATAAAATTTGGGGTCTACCTAATAAATTAAATACATTAAATATCTTTAAGGCATAAGATAAATTAAATTGAGAACAAAAATTAAAATTTGTGGAATTACCAACCTTAAAAATGCGCTTGAGGCAGTTGAATTAGGTGTAGATGCACTTGGTTTTGTTTTCCTTACCGAGAGCCCTCGATATATCAGGCCGAAAAAAGCACGTGCGATAATTGACCTACTGCCTTCATTTGTTTTGAGAGTTGGCTTATTCGTTAACGCTCCAAAAGAAGAAGTTTTATTAGCAATTACTGAATCGAGAGTAAATTTACTTCAATTTCACGGAGATGAAGACGAAAAATTTTGTAATCAATTTAATTTGCCATATATTAAGGCTATTTCGTTCAAGGGTGGAATTAATTTGCTAGAATGTTGTCAACTATTTGCTTCAAGTTCAGCAATTTTAATAGATACTTACTCTAAAGAAATGAGAGGCGGAACTGGAAAAACTTTTAATTGGGACCTGGTACCAAAAAAATTACCATTACCGCTAATTATTGCAGGTGGATTGGACAGTAAAAACGTTTCTTCATTAATTAATTCGGTAAATCCATACGGAGTTGATGTCAGTGGCGGTGTGGAGTTAAGTAAAGGAATAAAAGATCATAATATGATGAAAAATTTTGTTTTAGGAGTAAATAATGCAGCCATATGACCTACCTGATGATTTTGGCCACTTTGGTCAATTTGGCGGCACGTTTGTTGCCGAAACTTTAATTGAAGCTCTAGATGAATTACGAGATATGTATGCTAAATATAAAGATGATCCAGAGTTTCTTGCCGAATTTCATCATGACTTAAAACATTTTGTTGGTAGACCGAGTCCTATTTATTTTGCCGAAAGATTAACAAAAAAGATTGGCGGAGCAAAAATTTATCTAAAAAGAGAGGACTTAAATCATACAGGTGCCCACAAAGTAAATAATACCGTTGGACAAGCTTTATTAGCTAAGAGAATGGGGAAGCCTCGGGTTATTGCTGAGACAGGTGCAGGTCAGCATGGGGTAGCAACGGCAACAATTGCTGCAAGACTAGGTTTAGAATGTGTGGTCTACATGGGCGCCGAAGATATAAAAAGACAATCACCCAATGTATATAGAATGAAGCTATTGGGAGCTACAGTTGTTCCTGTTGAGAGTGGTTCAAAGACTCTAAAAGATGCATTAAATGAAGCATTAAGAGATTGGGTTACCAACGTATCAAATACATTTTATATTATAGGCACTGTTGCCGGACCTCACCCATATCCAATGATGGTTAGAGATTTTAATTCGGTAGTTGGTAAAGAGTGCAAGATTCAAATGCCAGAACTTGAAAATAAACAACCCGATGTTATAGTCGCCTGTGTTGGAGGGGGTTCAAATGCAATGGGAATTTTTTATCCTTATATTGATGATAAAAATGTGAAGTTGGTCGGTGTAGAAGCAGCAGGGGATGGAATTGAAACAGGAAAACATGCTGCCCCTTTAACATCAAATAGCGCAATTGGGGTTTTGCATGGAAATAGAACGTATTTAATGCAAGATGACGAAGGTCAAATTATTGATACCCACTCTGTATCTGCAGGTCTGGATTACCCAGGAGTTGGTCCGGAGCATTCTTGGTTAAAAGATTCTGGCAGGGCTAGCTATGTTGCGATTACAGATAAAGAAGCTTTGGAATCTTTTCATAATTTATGCTTAATAGAGGGAATTATTCCTGCTCTTGAAACAAGCCATGCTCTTGCCTACGCAGAAAAAATTGCTGCAGAAATGTCTCCAGAGGAAGTAATCTTAGTAAATCTTTCAGGTAGAGGAGATAAAGATATTAATACTGTTGCAGATATTTCAGGAATTTCTTTATAAAAAATTATGTCTAGAATTCAAGCTACTTTTAAATTTTTAAAAAATAAAAAAGAAAAAGCATTAATCCCTTTCTTTACTGCTGGCGATCCACATCCAGATAAGACAGTCGAAATAATGCATACTCTTGTAGCGGCTGGTGCTGATATGATTGAACTTGGAATCCCTTTTTCCGATCCTATGGCTGATGGACCAGTTATTCAAAGAGCAAGCGAAAGAGCATTGAAAAATAATGTTGGGATCACCACAACTATTAAATTAGCTGCAGAATTTAGAAAAAATAATAAAACAACACCATTAATTTTAATGGGTTATGCAAATCCAATTGAGGCTATTGGTATTGATAATTTTGTATTATTAATCAAGGATGCTGATATAGATGGAGTTATAACTGTTGATTATCCTCCAGAAGAGTCTGAGCAATTTGTTAAGAAATTAAAAGAAAACAATATTGATAGTATTTTTCTTATATCACCAACGACAGATGATACAAGAATTAAATTAATAATTAACCAAGCTACCGGTTTTCTGTATTACGTATCACTGAAAGGCGTAACTGGCTCAGCAAACATAGATATTAAAGAGGTGTCAAAAAAAGTTAAGAACATAAAAGAATTTTCAGAGCTTCCAGTGGGGGTGGGTTTTGGTGTTAGAGATGCTAAAACTGCAAAGGAGGTTGCAGAAATTTCAGATGCTGTAGTTATCGGAAGTAGGATAGTTCAAGAAATTGAAAATTCGAATGATGGCGATCTAATTAATAATATTAGAAACTTGATGGCTGAAATAAAGAGCGCTATGACTAAGGATAAGGAAATTTTAGAATGAGCTGGTTAAAAAATATTATTCCCCCAAAAATTAAAAGAATTGTAGGTCGGGTCAAGAAAAGTATCCCTGAAGGCTTATGGCATAAATGTCCAACATGTCAAACTGTTCTGTATAAAACTGATTTAGAAAAGAATTTAGAAGTTTGTTCTAATTGTGGCTTCCATAACAGAATTTCTGCAAGGTTTAGACTAACTATGATTTTAGACACCCCAAATCAAATCGAACATGGAGGTGAAATAAAGCCAAAAGATCCGTTAAAATTCAAGGATACAAAATCTTACAAAGATAGGCTTGCTTCAACACAAAAAAAACTTGGAGAAAACGATGCTTTAATTGTGATTGAGGGTAAAATTGAATCCATTCCAGTTGTTGTAGCAGCATTTGAGTTTGGTTTTATGGGCGGATCAATGGGTTCTGTAGTTGGTGATAAATTTGTTCTAGCGGTTAATACTGCTATTGAAAATAAAAGTCCATTTATATGTGTCGCTACAAGTGGGGGTGCCAGGATGCAGGAGGGATTGTTATCCTTAATGCAAATGGCTAAAACTAGCGCAGCTTTAACAAAGCTAGCTGCTTCAAAATTACCATTTATTTCAATTCTTACAGACCCAACAATGGGAGGTGTTTCTGCAAGTTTTGCTATGTTGGGCGATATAATTATCGCTGAACCAAAAGCTTTAATTGGTTTTGCTGGCCCAAGAGTCATTGAGTCTACAGTAAGGGAAAAGCTACCTGAAGGATTTCAGAGAGCTGAATTCTTATTAGAACACGGTGCAATTGATTTAATAGTTGATAGAAGGCAAATGAGAAAAACTCTCGTTGGACTTATGACTCATCTAAGTGTTAATTGAGCAAGCTTAATGATTTTATAAATAAATTTTATAACGGCACGAACAGCCAGGCCATTAAAATGGGTCTTGATAGAGTTCAAGCTGTAAAAAATTCAGTCAATATTGAGCCAATATTTCCAATTATTACTGTTGGAGGAACCAATGGTAAAGGTTCAGTTTGCTCATTCCTTGAAACAATTTATACTAAAGCTGGATATTCGGTTGGTTGCTATACTTCACCTCATCTTTTTAAGTTTAATGAAAGAATAAAAATAAATTTAGAGCAGGTTGATGATGAAACTATTATTAAATCTCTAGATTTAATTCACGAAAAAAAGCAATCAACAGAGCTTACCTACTTTGAAATAACCACTTTAGCTGCAATGAATATATTCATAGAAAAAAAAATAGATATAGCTATATTGGAAGTGGGTTTAGGGGGGAGGCTAGACGCTGTAAATATTTTTGATCCAGATTTGTCTATAATCACGTCTATAGGTATAGATCATCAAGATTTTTTAGGAAATACTATCGACGAAATTGCACATGAAAAGTGTGGAATATGTAGACCGAAAAAGCAAGCAATCTTAAACTTTGAGAATATACCTAAATCAATGATTGAAGAATTAAATAGTCTCAATACCCCATTATCAATTTTAAATAATGACTACTCCTTTACATTAAGCTCTCAAGGCTATAATTATAAAAGTCAGAACTTTTCTATAGGCAGTCTTCCTATTCCCTTTGTAAAAGGAGATAATCAACTTAGTAATTTAGCAGGGGCACTTCGGGCAGTTGATCTGCTTTGTGAAAAAGTACCAGTAAAGCTGACTGCAATTGAAGAGGGGATTAGGAATACAAGAATAAAAGGCAGGCTTGATATTCTATCAAATGAGCCCTATATTGTGGCAGATGTGGCACATAATGAAGATGCTGCAATGAATTTGTACAATTTTATCAGTACGTCAAAGCGGAGCGGTAAAGTTTATGCCGTTTTTTCTATACTTGAAAACAAGGACATTCAAAAAGTATTGATGCCATTTATTAATATTGTAGATGAATGGTTTATTAGCGAAATAAATGATTCTAGGACACAAAAGATAGATGTAATCTTTGCCACACTTAAAAAATATAACAAGCAAATTACTGTTAACAAGTCTGATACTTTAAATCAAGCTTTTAAGAATGCCCGTAAAAAATGTAGCCTTAATGATAATATAATAATTTATGGTTCTTTTTTTACGGTAAGTGAAACTATGAATGGAGTATTAATATAATGACAGGTTTAAAAGAGTCTTTTCACGAAAGTGTGATTATCAAAAGAGCTAAAAGAAGGTTTGTTGGAGCAATTACTATTTTAATTTTGTTATTTACACTTTCGTTGTTTTTTGTAAAAAATACAGGACAAACAGAAGTCAATAAAGAAATAAAAGTTTCATTTTTAGAGATGGGTCCAGCAAGTTTTAATATAAAAAAAAATATAGAGCAAATTGAATTTATTAAATTAAATTCTGAAGGGTTGCAAAAAAAAACAAATACAGTAAAAAAAACTAAAAATAATACAAAATTGTTTGCTGTGCAAATTGGAATATTTAGTGATAGAAATAAAACACAACAGTTGAGCAATCAAATAAATAATATTGGATTTAAAACTAAAATACAAAAAATAAATCTTTCTGGCAAAGAAAAAATTAAACTTACGACTGAATTTTTTAACTCCAAAAAGGAAGCGCAGAAAGCTTTAAGAAAATTAAAGAATGCTAATTTTCCTGGCTTAATTAAGCGCCAATAGTTAAATGAGCTATCTCGATTACTTTTTTATTTTTATCATTTCTTTTTCTTTATTAGTTGGTTGCTTTAGAGGATTTACACGAGAGCTGCTTTCCCTATTTGGTTGGGTCTTAGCCTTTTATTTTGCTAACCTTTTTAGTGGTGACCTTTTAAAATATGTGCCTTTTGAGTTTAGCGAACAGATAAATTTTATAATAATTTATATGGTTATATTTGTAATCATTTTGTTATTAGCAGGATTTGTGGCTACTTTATTAAATAATTTAATAAAAAATATTGGATTAGGTTTTTTAAATGTAATCATGGGTTGTATTTTTGGCATTATGAGAGGGGTCTTAATAACTTTTATTATAATTTTTCTTGTTGAAAAAACTTCATTTATAAGCGAGGTTGAGTTGGCTAAATCTAAAACTATTCCTGTTATAAAGCTATTAATAAAAAATACTTTATCTTATTTACCACACGAATGGAGTAACAAGGTAAAATATGACCCTATTCTGACCTAATTTTTAAGAGAGTTAATTATGTGTGGAATAATCGGTATTGTTGCTAATAATTCTGTAAATCAGATGCTTTACGATGGTTTGCTTGTTTTACAACATAGAGGTCAAGATGCAGCAGGTATAGCTACCTGTAGTGCAGGCCATATCAAAATGCATAAAAATAATGGTCTTGTAAAGGATGTTTTTCATACGAGACATATGCGAAACTTGACTGGTAATATTGGTATTGGCCATGTTCGCTATCCAACTGCAGGATCCTCTTCGGTAGCTGAAGCCCAACCTTTTTATGTCAACTCCCCTTATGGAATTGTTTTAGGTCATAACGGAAATCTAACCAATTCTGAACGACTCAAAGATGATATGTTTAAAGAAGATCTAAGACATATTAATACTAACTCTGACTCAGAAGTTTTGTTAAATGTTTTAGCTAATTCAATTGGTAAAGCCACTCAAGATAATGTTTTAACATCGGACATAATCTTTGAGGCAGTTAGCTCTGTATACGCCAGATGCGAAGGTGCCTTTGCCGTCGTTTCTATGATTAATAATTTTGGATTACTAGCTTTTAGAGATCCAAATGGTATTAGGCCATTAGTTATTGGTGTTAACGAAACAAGCGATGGGCCAGAATACATTGTAGCTTCAGAAAGTGTAGCACTTGATGTTTTAGGCTTTAAGATTTTAAGAGACGTTGAGCCAGGTGAGGCTATATTTATTGATATGGATGGCAATTTTTATTCAAAAAAATGCATGTTAAATACTAAGCAATCACCATGTATTTTTGAGTATGTATATCTAGCAAGACCAGACTCGATGATTGATGGTATTTCTGTCTACCAAACTAGATTGAACATGGGTAAATCACTCGCTAAAAAAATCAAAAAAGAATGGTCTGACATTAAAATTGATGTTGTTATTCCGATTCCAGATACAAGCCGTCCAAGTGCCCTTGAAGTTTCGCTCATGCTAAATGCAGATTTTCGTGAAGGTTTTATTAAGAATAGATATATTGGAAGAACTTTTATAATGCCAGGACAAGCATTAAGAAAAAAATCTGTTAGGCAGAAATTAAATCCAATCAAGGTAGAATTTGAAGGTAAAAATGTTTTATTAATTGATGACTCGATTGTAAGAGGAACAACTGCACGAGAAATTGTTCAAATGGCAAGAGATGCAGGAGCTAAAAAGGTCTATTTGGCATCTGCGGCACCCCCAGTAAAGTATCCAAATGTATATGGTATTGATATGCCTTCAAGGCATGAATTAATAGCTTTTAATAAAGCTGACAAAGATATATGTAAAGAAATTGGTGCAGACGGGCTTATTTATCAAGACTTAGATGAATTGAAGAAAAATATTATTCAAGAAAGTAAAGATTTAAAAACTTTTGATTGTTCTTGTTTTGATGGTGTATATGTAACAGGTGGAATTGATGAAAATTACTTAAATAAACTTGAGTCGCTAAGATCAGATAATATTAAGAATACCGATGAATCAACAACAACATCTCAATTAGATTTTAGCTTTTCACTTCCGGAGAGTGGGGAAGGAGAGCTGGTTTAGCTTTAAGCATAGTTGTATTTTTTTATATAAAGAGGATAATATAAAATACGCTGTTTTGATTCAGATTGCAGGGCGTAAAAAAATAACTGCTAAACCGACTGATACCTGTTTTAGCAAAATTATTGCTTAACAGGTTTTTTTATTTGGAGAATGTTTGTTAGAAAGAAAGGTAGATTTATACTAACTTGCTAAGCCTAGACACTTGTCAAAGTAGATAAATAGGAATAAAAAATTTATATGAAAAATAATAAAAAATTTGAAACAAATTCGGTGAGAGCTGGCTCAATAAGATCTGATCAAGGTGAGCATTCTGAGGCGCTATACTTAACAT
>MDTF01017844.1_pt1 | contig 10044 bp, 10 predicted proteins | sample 811191 | NCBI WGS metagenome assembly MDTF01 (sample SAMN05326649, study PRJNA326480) | marine metagenome | isolation source: seawater | place: Southern Ocean | collected 2011 | reverse complement strand
GCTGAAGCCCACAATAACTTAGGCGTTATATTGCAAAAACTTATAAGATTAGATGAGGCTGAAGAAAGTTGTAGGAAGGCGATAATATTAAAACCTGAATATGCTGAAGCCCACAATAACTTAGGCGTTATATTGCAAAAACTTATAAGATTAGATGAGGCTGAAGAAAGTTGTAGGAAAGCGATAATATTAAAACCTGACCTAGCTGAAGCCCACAATAACTTAGGTAATACATTAAAAGAGCAGGGCAGATTAGAAGAGACGATGAGTTCTTACATTAAAGCTATTGAACTTAATCCTCACCTCTTTGAGTGCCGTCAGAATCTAATTGATTTATTAACCACTTATACTCCTCAAAAAAGAACTAAAAACCTTATTGTCCAGGTTAATCAAGAGATTAATGAAATTTACTTTAAAGAGAAGAATTCAGGAGTTATTTTAGATGATAAAATCATCCAACTATTTGATAAATTTACAAGTATTATTAAAAAATGTGACTTAAAAATTGAAACAGACTTGTCCCAAGTTTATCGACGTAATTCAATAGATCTTAATTGTAAAAGACACAAGGTAATATTTAATAAATTTAATATCATACCTAAGTTTTGCTTTGGGTGTTACAAGGTTCAAGTTGAGCCTAGATCTATACTTGAGTTAATAAAACTTGTCGTGGTTTTCGATCAAATAAAACTAGATAAAAATAATACACGAAAGTGCATGATCGAAATGAGGCCAGAAATTTCTGGATTTTACAAAGGACTTATTTTCTGCTCTAGCCTAGAAGAAGCCTACGAAATAGCACTTTATCTTGAGAAATTTTTAGAAGAAAATATTAGATCAGGATTGCATGCGGTAGTGAAAAGAGGATGTTCAGAATACCCAATTTCTTTTCCTGACTATAAAGTAATTAATAAGTCTGGACCCCAGCTCATGAACTATAATGAAGACTGGAAATCAATTGAAGAAGATCACGACTCATTAAACTTAGTAAAGTCTAATAAAATTATAACACCAAGCCTTTCTGCTTTTAATTTACAAGACGTTCTAATCATTCGAAACTGGATCGATTATGCAAAGGGTATTGGAGATCCAAGTGTACATTTACTAAACCAAAACATGCTATTTTCTCAGAAAATATATAAAGAAGCAAAAGCACGGATTAAGAAATATGCTTGGTAAGAGCTAGTGTAAGTGTGTGTGAAGATAATAGATACACAAGTAAATTTGAGCTAGTGATAAGTTCTGAAATTTTTTTTATTATTGATGTAGGGGAATTCTATTAACCGGTATCTAAGTCATAACATCTAATATTTTGATATAATTTTGGCACTATGTTCCAGAGCTTAAGCAAGTAAAATGGATCATTTTTTATATTTTCTATAAAGCTCATCCGATAATCTATTAGCAAGAACCATGATTGTCCAAGTTGGGTTCGTAAATCCGTTTAGTTTAAATACGCTGGAACCACAAACATAAGCATTGTGGACGTTATGTAATTTAAGGTTTTTATCAACACAACCCGTTAATTTATTATGAGATATTTCGGTAGTACAAGAGGGATGTAGTCCAGAAAGAATATCATTCGAAAAGTTATATTTATTTCTATCTTTTATTAATTGTCCATTATATCCAATTAAGTTTGAAATAAAATTATTATAAAGGTTAATATTTTTTTTTGAAATTACCCACTTAATATCAGATTTAAAATTACCAAATTTATCTTTAAAATCTTTATTAATCAAAACTGAATTTTGATTAGACTTAATTTGTGAAAAAAAAAATTCAAAAGAAAATTTTCCTTTTAAATCAAACATAAAAAAGAATTTATTTAAAATTCTAAAAAACAAAGAATAGTATTTAATTAAGATGGGTAATAAAAAATTTGGTACAAATCTATTTATTTGACAGTAAATTTTTTTAATTATCTTTGATGGATCCCCTAAATAATCTAATTGTATGCCTACAAACTGCTTATCTTTTTGAAGAAATAAATTATTTTCAATTTTGTTATTATTAAAAAAAAATTTACTAAAATTTAACGAATCTTTAATCGTATTAAGTTTAAATTTTCCAATATTAATATGTGGGTGATCACATAATTTTTTTCCAATATTTTTATTGTATTTCTTGAATAAATTTTGAATAATATTGGGATTACCTAACCCACCAGCACAAAAAATGAGTGATTTCGAAATTTTTAATTTCAATTCATTGTCATTTTTTATACTTTTTATAATAATCTCAGTTACTTTATTACCTTTATCGAAGAATAGTTTTGTTGGTGATGAGTGTGTGAAAACATCTATATTCGAGTATGAATCAATCTTAAGATGTTTGTATAAGTTGCCTAATTTATTTGCTCTTAAAGATTTAGAATAAGTAAATTTTTTTCCTTTTATAGAATTATTTATTAAATTGTGTTTTATTTTTAATATTTTCGATAATTTTAAAGAGTTTTTTTTTAACTCATCATAGCTAAATTTCCAGTCTTCAGTTTTAAATTCATCTTTGGTTAATAAATAGATTTTATTATTCCAAAGCGCACTATTACCACCAAGTTGATTGCTAAATAATGGCGTGTAATTGAATGGCGATTTATTAATGTATGGTGAATATATAAATGAATTTCCATTAGATTTTTTTTTTATGTTAGTTGCTCTATCAATCATTGCAATTTTGAAACCTTTTTTCGCTAGATTTGATGCTAAAATTGATCCAGACGGTCCAGTTCCTATAATTATAAAGTCATAAATCATTTAATTTAACTTAAAATCATTTTTTTAAGTTCTGAATATATTCTCTTAAAATTTTTAAATACCCCATTGATAATAATGACAAAAATTAACAAAACATTTTGTTTATTCTTGAGCCTGATTTTTGACTCTTCTTTCAAATGAGCGATATATGTAATCTTACTTGATAGACCACCTGCAGACATTTCCCCAGTTATCTCATCTTTTTTTGAAGAAATTCCTATAAGTCTATGTTTTATCATTAATCTGAAAAAAAAATCATAATCTGATGATACAGGGAAATTTAAATCATATTCACCAACTATTTTTTGGGCCTTACTTGTTATAAAAAAACCAGTCGATATAGATGTTTGGGCATCAAAGTTATGCAAAATTCTTTTAGGGTAAAAACCATTTTTAAGTACCGTTGAACCAGTATAATTTCTGATGATTGTTCCAAATAAAAAATCTAAATTATTATTTATTTCAAAGTATTTTCTGACTATTTTAAAAGCATTAGGCTTATAATAATCACCTGAATTACACACTCCAATAATGTCTCCAGTTGCCATCTTAATACCTTTATTGATAGCATCATAAAGGTTTTGATCTGGTTCACTAATAAATTTATCAATATTATCAATATATTTTTTTATTATATTTTTTGTATTATCGGTCGAAACTCCATCAATAACTATATATTCAATATGTGGATCTTTTTGATCTATTATGCTTTTTATTGATTGTGCAATATGTCTTTCATCATTTTTAACAACAGTTATAATTGTGATTAATAAATTTTTGTTCATGAGTTATAAGTATTATAAAATTAAATTAAATCCTGTGATCAATTATTTTTTGCAAACCATGAATAAGTTTAATTTTTGCTTCCCAATTTAATAGTTTCATTTTACTGCTATCTAAGTTTTTATTGATTGTACCGTCAGGATAGTTAGTGTCAAAAAAAATTTTACCCTCAAACTTTGTAAGTTTCTTAATTAAAAAAGCTAACTTTCTTATAGATAAAGATTCGCCACTTCCAACATTGAAGATAGGAAGTTTATTATTTGAGATTTTATTCAATAAAGTTTTTTTAGACTTTAGAGTTAAGAAAATAGCTTCTGCTACATCATCTACATGAATGAACTCTCTAATTGGTTTGCCAGAGCCCCATATTGTTGCGTCTAATTTTCTTTTTTTTGCAACAATAAATTTATTAATTAGTGACGGTATAACGTGACTGGTTAAGGGATTGAAATTGTCATTCCTACCATAAAGATTAGTAGGCATTAAGCAGATCACATCTTTTTTGTACTTATTATATAAAATATCACACATTCTAATCCCTACAATTTTAGCCAATGAATAAGATTCGTTTGCTTCCTCTAATTTGCCAGTCATAAGAGAGCTCTCTTTAATGGGAGTTTTTGATTTTTTTGGGTAAACGCATGATGATCCTAAAAATATTGTTCTTTTAATTTTATATTTCTTTGCAGCCAATAACAAATTTATTTCAATTGAGATGTTATCTAAGAGAAATTCCAAAGGAGTGTTTTTATTATGCAAAATTCCTCCAACACGAGCAGCACAAATAACTAAAAATTCAGGCTCATTCTTCAAAAAAAAAATTATTTACTTTTTTTTTGTTAGTTAAGTCGAGATCTTTTCTTTTTATAAAAATAATATTTCTATAGCCTTTTTTAATTAGCAGTGCATGCACAGATTTTCCTACTAAACCATTATGACCTGCTATATATATTTTAGAGTTTTTTTTAAGCATAATTATTTTTTATCACAGTTTATTGAAATAAAAAGTGAATATAATTTTATACATTTATTATAATCTAAATATAAAAGAGCTTTTTAATCATTTAGTATAATTATATTTAATTAGCGAAAAAAAAGACATAATAAAAATTATAGTTATCTATTACTCTATGAAACATCAACAATTTAATACCGGCTTAATCTTAACTGCTTTTGGATCTTTTTGGTGGGGTTTAATAGGAGTTATTTATTTCAAATATATATCGTTTGTTGGACCTTTGGAGGTAGTTATACATCGTTGTTTATGGACATCTATTTTTTTAATAATCTCAACATTTTTTTTTTCTAAATGGAAATCTTTTTTTAAGATAATAAAAAATATTAAAAAAATAATTTTATTATTTTTTTCTGGATTATTAATTTTTATTAATTGGGCCACATGGATTTATGCAATAAGCACAGAAAGAATTATAGATGCAAGTTTTGGTTATTTTATAATGCCCATACTAAGTGTTTTTTTAGGATATATTTTTTATAAAGAAAAATTAAATAAAAGAAGAATTTTTTCAATTTTTTTAGTCTTAATGTCCATTATATTTTTATTAATTGTTAGCATGAAATCAATTCCATGGGTCGGGTTAGTTGTAGCGTTTAGTTGGGGTTTTTATAATTTATTAAGGAAAAAAGTTAATGTCGATACAGATATTGGTTTATTGATTGAAAGTCTTTTTATTCTACCTTTTGCTCTTTTTACATTTTATTTAATTTATCAAAATAATACTAATTATTTTAGTTTAAATGATCCCTCATTGATGCTTATTCTTATGATGGCAGGACCCATGACTGTAATACCACTTTTTTTATACGTAAAAGGTGTAGAATTTTGCGGTCTAGGACCAACAGGAATGATCTTTTATATAACACCTACATTTCAATTTTTATTAGGATTTTTTTACTATAATGAACAGTTTTCCTATGAAAAATCCTTGAGTTTCATTTTAATATGGATTGCTGTAATTATTTATTTAAAAGATTTATATGAGAATAATTAAATTTTTTTTAAGTATTGTTTTTTTTATAGTTTATTTACCCCTACTAAATGCTGAAGAAAATTCATTTAAAGAGTGGTTAAATGAGTTTAAAATTATAGCGCTAAATAACAATATTTCTGAAACTACTTTTGATGTTGCAATGTCTAATGTAGTTTATTTACCAAAAGTCATTAAATATGACCGATTTCAACCAGAGTTTTACGAAGATACCAAAACTTATATTTCAAAAAGAACTACAAAAAATAAGGTTAAAAGGGGTGCTAAACTATATAAAAATAATAAAGATTTTATAGATACTATAGATAATGAATTTGCTGTTGAAAAAAATTTATTACTTGCTCTGATGGGAGTAGAAACAAATTTTGGAACCTATGTTGGTAAAATGGATATTTTATCTTCACTTGCAACTTTAAGTTATGACGAAAGAAGATCGGCATTTTTTACTAAAGAACTAATAACAATTTTAAAACTCATTGAATCAGAAACAATAGATTATAAAATTTTATACGGTTCTTGGGCTGGAGCATTTGGTTATTTTCAATTTATGCCAAGCACAATAGATAAATACGCACTCGATTACGACAATAATGAAATTATTGAGCTAAAGTCTATAAAGGACTCTTTTGCATCTGCAGCCAATTATATCAACAAGATCGGTTGGAAAAAAAATGATCCTTGTTTTATAAAGATCAAGTTAAAAAGTGATACTCCTAAAAAACTACTGAACACTTCGGCAAAAAAATTACATAATATAAAAAAATTTAAAGAATTAAAAAAGTATATTTCAGGCAATCAAAATTTATTGATTAATGATGATTTAATGGCATCTATAATTACTCCTGATAAAGATATTATACCCGATGCCGAAAATTTAAACCCTGCCTATATTGTTTTTGATAATTATGAAAAAATATTGCAGTGGAACAGGTCATTAAGATTTGGCTTAGCTGTATGCACACTAATGAATAAATTTGAAAATGCTTTATAGAAATTTTTTATTTATAATAATTTTTTTATTATTAACTAATTGTAAAACAGTCAAACCTAATAATTACATAGAAAATATATTTATCGAAAAAAATTTCACTAATAGAGGTTTTGCATTAATTTATAATGAAAAATTATTCATGGATGGTTTAATCACAAGAAAAATTAATGAACGAAGTCTAATAATATTTCAAAAAAGTTTGAAAATTAATACACATGTGAAAATTACAAATATTTTAAATAACAAATCATTAGTTGCGAAAGTAGGTAAAAAAGCAAATTATCCGTTATTTAATAATTCTGTACTATCAATGCGTATTGCTGAAGAGTTAAATCTTAATTCAAATGAACCTTATGTTGAAATTAAAAGCTTAATATCTAGCTCTAGTTTTATAGCTAAAAAAGCAAAAACTTATGATGAAGAAAAAAATGTAGCAACTAAAGCTCCCGTAAACAGTATTAGTATTGATAACCTCCTAGAGGAGACTAACAATAAGATTAAAAAAGACTCAAATGAAAAATTTCTTTATGAAATTAAAATCGCTGATTTTTACTTCATGGATACTGCAAAAATGATGTCCAAGAGAATCTTGGAAGAAACAAAAATTACAAATCCTAAAATTAAAAAAATTACCAAAGAAAGATATAGAGTTTACCTTGGACCATTTAATAACATTAATTCTCTACAAAAATCATATAATGATATAAGCATATTAATGTTTGAAAATATTGAAATTATAAAAAATGATTAAATTTAAATTATTAAGTCTAATAGTATTGTTATTGTTAAACTCTAATATCCTTGCGGCATTCGATATAAAAGCAAGAACTGCAATATTACAAGACTACCTTTCTGGTGAAATATTGTATGAAAAAGATCCAGATAAATCAATATACCCAGCTTCGATGACAAAAATTATGACAGCGATGATTGCTTTCGATTTAATAAAAAGTGGAGATTTAAATTTAGATGATAAATTTATAATTTCTGAAAAAGCGTGGAGATTATCAAGACCCGCTAATTCTTCGATGTTTATAATGGTCAACGATGAGATAACAGTAGAAAACCTTTTAAGAGGTGTGATTATAGTTTCTGGTAATGATGCTTGTGTAGCATTAGCTGAAGGTATAGCTGGTTCAGAAGAGGCTTTTGCAACTTTAATGACATCAAAAGCTATCGAGATAGGGATGACTAATACTAATTTTACCAACGCCTCTGGACTAAATGATCCAAATAATACATCTACAGTTAGAGATATATTGATTATGTCTAATTATTTAATAAAAAATTATCCAGAATATTATTATTATTTTAAAGAATTAGAATTTACTTGGGATAGAACGGGCAGTGCTCCAATAACCCAACCAAATACAAACTCTCTTCTTAATAAGAATAAATTAGTAGATGGTATTAAAACTGGCTACTTAGCTGTTGAAAAATACTCTCTAGCATCCTCTATAAATAGAAATGGTAGACGATTAATTGCTGTAGGTAGTGGCTTTAAAACGAAAAGAAGCAGATCATACGAATCTAATAAATTATTGAATTATGGTCTATCTCAATTTGCCACTTTAGAAATAGCAAAACAAAATGAAAAATTTGCAGAACTTGATGTTTGGCTTGGGAAAAAAAAAACCGTCGGCGTTTATGTAAATCAAGATATTTATAAAACACTACTTAAATCTGAAAGTTTAAAAAAAACCAAATATTTAAAAGTCAAAATTAGTTATATGGGCCCAATTAAAGCTCCGATTCAAAAAGATGATATATTAGGAAAATTGAAAATTTCATATAAAGATCAATCGACAGATGAGTTCGATTTATATGCTTTTGATGATGTTAAAAAAATAAATATATTCTCAAGCTTAATGAAATCAATTAATTTTTTGATCTGGGGTGATGTTTAAAAAACCCATCATAGTATTTGAAGGTATTGAGGGTACTGGCAAATCTCACCACATAAAGAATGTTGCAAAATATCTAGTCAAAGAAAAGATAAAATTTATTCATATTAGGGAGCCAGGTGGTAGTAAAAATTCTGAAAAAATAAGAAAACTAATACTTAATAATAAATCAACATTTAACAAATATACAGATTTATTACTATATTTGTCGGCTAGAAGTGAAAATGTGGAGTTAATAAAAAAAAATATTGGAAAAAAAATTATATTAATTGATAGGTTTACAGATTCTACTATCGCCTACCAACATTATGGTATGGGAGTGAATCTCATGTTTATTAATAATATCAATGATTATTTGTTAAAAAATATAAATATTGATTTCACTTTTTTAAACACAGTTAATCTAAAAAATATGAAAAAAAGATTAATAAAAAGAAAGAATTTAAATAGATATGATAAGTTTAATAATATTTTTTATGACAAGGTCCAGAAGGGCTTCATAAAGATTTTTAAAAAGAATCCTAAAAAATATATGAAAATTGATTCAAATTTAGACATTAATCTTAATGAAAAAATTATATTAAATAAAATCAATGATCTAATTTTGATATGAAATTAAAACCTTCAGAAAATACAAAGTTATATGGAATGAATCATTTCTTTAATGAGATTTCTAAACTTTATGATGATAAAAAAATGCCAACTAAAATACTGTTATCAGGTAAAAAGGGGTTGGGTAAATCAACTTTGGCTTATCATGTCATAAATTATATTTTATCAACTAGAGAAGATTTTAATTATGATTCTAGTAATTTTATTATTAATAAAAATAACAGATCATTTAAATTATTACAGAATAATACTCATCCTAATTTTTATCTAATTGATTTGTTAAATGAAAAAAAAAATATTGATGTGGCTCAGATTAGAGAAATGATAACATATACTAATAAATCTACATTTAATAATATGGCTAGATTCATATTAATTGACAATATTGAAAACCTTAATAAAAATTCTGTCAATGCTCTGCTTAAAGTTATTGAAGAACCGAATAAAAATGTCATTTTTATTTTAATTAATAATAGTGAAAAAAATATTTTACCAACTTTAAGATCAAGATGCTTAATATTTAAGATAAATTTTACATTTAATGAATCTATAAATGTTTCAAATCAAATTTTAAATGAAAATATATTAGATATAATTAATAATGACTTGTTAAATAATTATAATACACCAGGTGAAATTATCAATTTATTTAATTTTTCTAAAGATAAGGATATTAATCTTAAAAACTGTACATTAATCAATTTGTTAAATCTATTAATAGATAATGGGTATTATAAAAAAAATAAAATTATTAAAATTTTATTAATTAACTTTATTGAATTATTTTTTTTAAAAGAGTTCAGGTCAATTTCTAATAAAAGTTTTATTTTGAATTTTTACCACAACTTTATTAATAAAATCCATAATACTGAAAAATTTAATCTTGACGAGGAAAGCTTATTTTTAGAATTTAAATCAAAATTATTAAATGGATAAAAATTACTATATAACGACACCTATTTACTATCCGTCTGCAAAGCCACATATGG
>MDTF01001871.1_pt1 | contig 10046 bp, 10 predicted proteins | sample 811191 | NCBI WGS metagenome assembly MDTF01 (sample SAMN05326649, study PRJNA326480) | marine metagenome | isolation source: seawater | place: Southern Ocean | collected 2011 | reverse complement strand
GTTGATAGGCTGGATGTGGAAGCGCAGTAATGCGTGTAGCTGACCAGTACTAATAGCTCAATTGGCTTGATTTATGCACTGAAAAAAATTTTTAAATATTTTTATAAATTATATAAACTTTACCGAATTGACACTTTGTCGATTTAAATGTTAATCAATCATTAGACATTACATATGCCAAAAAAAAACTTTCTAAAAAGTATATACAAATCATTAGATGACTGGGTGAGTAAAAATGCTAACGGAAAGTATATCTCTGATAATTTTGTTGATAAAAAAGATGAAGATTTAATTGTTGGTGATAGCTATGGAATACAACAAAGTCGAAATGAAATTTTTGCTTTCATAAAAGAAATTATAAAAAAGAAAAAAAACATTTGTCTAGAAATAGGAATAGGTCATGCAGGCTCAACCCATTTTCTTTTTAGAAATATTTTTAAAAAAACCATCACAATTGAACTTGAAAAAAGTAGAGTGTTTGATTTTAGAGATCGAATAAATAATTATTATAAAAAATATGTCCTAGGGGATGGAAAGTCACACTTTGTATTTGGTTTGTCTTCCGACCCAACTACTGTTTTGAAAATTGCCACTTTTTTAAAAAAAAAAAAATTAGACCTACTATTTATTGATGGCAGTCATAATTTTAAAGATGTTCTTACGGACTGGCTGATTTACAAAAATTTTGTTAATAAAAATGGTATAATCGCATTTCATGACTGTAATAATAATGTGAATGGATCAGGAGGAGTCCCTCAACTGATAGAATACATAAAAAAAAAAGAAAACATAAAATTTAAAAAAATAGTTTATTCAAGAGTTATGGGAATTGCATATTATATTGTATAATATCAATTTATTTATTAAACTTATATAAAATTACTTTAAATGAGAAATCTTGATGTTTTATTTATTAATCCAGGAAATGCTAGTGGAATTTACCAAGGTTTATCAAAAGATTTTTCTGCAATTGAAACTCCAACTTGGTCATTATTATTAGCAGAGGCTTGTAGGTCAAAAGGTTTTGCTGTTCAGATTCTTGACGTAAATGCTGAAAGACTAAGTAATGAAGAGGCATGTGATAGAATATTAAATTTAAAACCAAAATTAGTGACCTTTGTTGTTTATGGGCAGAATCCAAATTCTGGTACTGTAAATATGGCTGGAGCAGTAAATCTGTGCTCATATTTAAAAAAAGAAAATATCCAAATCATTACATCGTTTGTTGGCTCTCATGCTCAAGCCTTACCTATGGATACGATGATCAACGAAAGTGATATTGATATTGCTTTTACAAATGAGGGTGTTTATTCAATATGTAATGTTCTTAGCTTAACAGATATCAAATTTGAAAACTTAAAGAATATAAAAGGTCTATGTATTCGTGATGATAATAACAAAGTTATTATGACACCTCCTGAAAAAATAGTCCCTCAAGAAAGAATGGATATTGATTTGCCTGGTTATGCATGGGACTTATTACCTTATAAAAAAAAACCATTAGATTTATATAGAGCTCACTTCTGGCATGGCAACTATGACTTTGATGAGAGATATCCATTTGCAGCACTTTACACTTCATTAGGTTGTAAGTTTAAATGTAATTTTTGTATGATTAATATTATTAATAGAAATGATAATAATGAAGTTGGTCAAGCAAGTGATTATGCTGGAATGAGATATTGGAGCACAAATTTCATTATAAAAGAATTTGATAAGCTTGTTAAAATGGGCGTAAAAAATATTAGAATCTCTGATGAAATGTTTCTACTAAATAAGAAATTTTATTTACCTTTGTGTCAATTGCTTCAAGAAAGAGGCTATGGAAAATTTCTAAATATGTGGGCTTATTCTAGAGTTGATACAATCAATCCAAACTATTTATCGATTGTTAAAGATGCGGGTATTAAGACCTTAGCTTTAGGCATAGAGAGCGGTGATAGAAATGTGAGACTTGAAGTAACAAAAGGCGCCTTTACAGACACTAATGTTAATAATGTTGTAAAAATGATTCATGATAGTGGGCTAGAGGTTATGGCAAATTATTTATTTGGATTAACATCAGATGATAACGATACAATGAAAAAAACACTAGATTTGAGTCTTGAGCTAAATACACTTGGATGGAATGCATATCCTGTTTTACCAATCCCAGGGTCTCAAATATATAAAGAAGCAAGAAAGAATAATCAAAAAATTCCAAAGGATTATTTGGATTTTTCTTTTCATTCTTATACTACTAGGCCTCTTGGTACCGAACATTTAACCCCTGAGGAAGTTTTAAAATTTAGAGATAACGCATTCTTAGTTTATCATCAAAGTGAAAAATTTTTATCAAAAATAAAAAATAAATTTGGTCAAGTTGCTGTTGATAATATTAATCAAATGACAAGTATTAAGTTAAAAAGAGAAATATTAGGCGACTAAATAAAAGTCAAAAATGAATGAATTAAGATTAAAAAATATAGCTAAGGATCTTAGAGAATATATATTTAATGTAGTTTGCAAGAGAGGTGGACATTTGTCTACTGCATTTTCCTCTATAGAAATCCTTACAACTTTATATTTTACCGAATTACTTAATATAAATAAAAATAATTACAATAATGATAATAGAAACTTTTTCCTTTTGAGTAAAGGACATGGAGAGACATTATTATACGCAATTTTGGTTAAAAAAAAAATTATTCCTAATAACTTAATGCAAAACCATTATAGGAATGGAACTAATGAACTAGGTGGTCATATTGATATAAAAACACCAGGTATAGAGATTACTTCAGGAGCTCTTGGACATGGTCTTAGTATAGGATGTGGAATTGCCTTTGGGAAAAAAATTAATAAAAATAAAAAATTTGTATTTGTTCTTTTGGGAGATGCTGAATGTTCAGAGGGATCTATTTGGGAAGCTGCTCTTTTTGCAAAGCAGCATAATTTAGGAAATTTGGTGGCTATTATTGATGATAATAAGATTGGAGCAACAGATTTTACTAATAAATTTACGTCAGTTAGCCCATTAGATAAAAAGTTTAAATCTTTTGGTTGGGAGGTTCAAAAATGTGATGGGCATTCAATTAAAGAAATTTATAAAAAATTAAATAAATTTAAAATATCTAAAAATAATAAACCAAAAGTTTTAGTATGCAACACTACAAAGGGAAAAGGCTTATCTTTTTTAGAAAATGACCCGTCGTGGCACTCAAGAGGGCTTACCAAAAATGACATAATAAAGGGAAGAAAGGAGTTAAATATTAAAGATGAAAAATAAAAAACTTCATGAGCTTCCAATGAGGGATGCTTTTATAAGCACACTTCAAAAAATTGCCACAAAAGATAAAAAAGTTATCTTACTAACAAATGATCAAGGTGCTCCAGCTTTAGATGACTATATAAAACATTTACCTAATCAGTTTTATAATGCTGGAATATCAGAACAGAATATAATTGGAGTAGCGGCAGGACTATCAATTCTGGGTTTTAAACCATACGTGTATAGTATTAACTCTTTTATAATTTATAGAACTTTAGAATATATTAAAATCGATTTATGCAGCATGAAGCAGCCAGTTACTATTGTAGGGGTGGGCTCAGGTTATTCATACCCACAAGATGGTCCAACACACCATTCTACTGAAGATATTTCATTCACTGTCCCAATGGCTAATTTAGATGTTTTTAATCCATCAGACTCCTTACTAACTTCAGAAATAATAAATTTTACTTACAGAAGTAAAAAACCAGCCTTTATAAGACTTGATAGACAATACTGTGAAAATTTATATTTTAAAAAAAATAATATTAAAGAGGGATTTAGACATATAAGAAAAATAAATAAAAATAGAATATGTATTGTTACTTCTGGATTTTTTGTAGCTAGATTATTTAAGTTAATTGAAGACCAAGGACTTAATTGTGATTTAATTGATCTCTACAGATTAAAAAATTTCCATAATCAAAAACTCTCAAAAACATTAAGCAGATATAAAAAAATAATCTGTATTGAGGAGCATGCGGTAAATTTTGGAATTGGATCTATATTAAGTGAAATAATTACTGATAATCAATTAAATACCAAATTATTAAGGCTTGGATTAATAGAAAAAAATATTTTTGGTTATGGTTCACGAGATCAGCTGCTAAATTCTAATAATTTGAGTGATAAAAAAATTTTAGATAGTATTAATAAATTTTAGATATATGAAAAATACTATTTTGATAGGGCCATCTGGTTTTTTAGGCCCAGCAATATTAAGTAAATATCCATCAATTATTGCTGTGGGTAGAAAGAAACCACCCTTTTATTGTAGAAATAAATTTATTTATATTAAAGATATTTATAATCTAAAAAAATTAGATAAATTAAAAATTGATCATGTAATTTTTTTAATTGGAAATTCAAATCATCATGTTCTCAATAATATGCCATTAAATAAGGCATTATCATATAATGTTTATCCTTTAGAATCTGCCTTAAATTATTTCTCCAAAAGAAAAATTAAAAAAATTATAACTTTTACTGGTGCCCTTGTTTATGATGAAAAAAAAATCAAGATTCCATGTAAAGAAAATTCAAAATTAAATGGATACAAAAATAATTATATTTTTAGTAAATTTATGGCAGAAAAAATAACTAAGCATTATCAGAATAAGATTAAAATAATAAATGTCAGATTGAGCAATATTTATGGACCAAGTCTACTTGAAAGACCAGATATAATTATTTCAATATTTAATAAAATTTTGAAAAAAAAAAAAGTAGAAATCATGTCAAATGTTCCAGCTAGAGACTTTATTCATGTTGATGATGTTGCCAAGGGAGTTATAAAGTTATTAAAATCAAGTTTTACAGGAAATATTAATTTAGGTACGGGTAAACACACTTCAATAAAAAAAGTTATGGAAATTATTACCAAAATTACTGGAATTAAGATTGAATCAAAACAAAAAAAAGTTACGGGGCCATTAATATACTCTCATGATATTACATTGTTAAAAAAATATACGAAATGGGAACCAAAGATTAGTATTTCAAAAGGAGTGGCTTTAACTTGGAAAAAAATGAATTATTGGAATAAAAAAATTAAATGAATTTAAAAAAAAATAAAATATTGATACTTGGAGCTTCTGGTTTTTTAGGTAGAAATTTTTGTAAAAAGTTAGTTGATAAAAAAATTAATTTTCATTCACTTAATAGAAAAGATTGTGATTTAACTGATTATAAAAAATTATATAAAATTTTAAATCAAATTAAACCTGATATTGTTTTTAATTTTGCAGGAAAAGTTGGCGGAATACATTATAATATTACGAAACCTGCAGAAATAATATCTAATAATATTAGAATAAGTATTAATGTTTTTGAAGCCTTATCATCCATCGGAGCAAAAAAATTGGTTAATATTGGATCATCATGCAGTTACCCTGATTTAAATAATTCTATACTTTCAGAAAAAATGCTTTTCAAAGGCAATTTACATCAAAGTATAGAGGCTTACGGTTTCTGGAAATTATTTAATATAGTGGCAGCAAAAGCATACAAGAAAGAAAAACAACTGGATTCTATTAATATTATTTTCCCAGCCTTGTATGGGCCACTTCATGACTTTGAGGGTAAAAATTCTCATGTTATGGCATCTTTGATTTCAAGATTTGTAGAATGTAAAAAAAAAAACCTTAGATCTATTACGTGTTGGGGTAACGGAAGACCTATTAGGGAATTTCTGTATATAGATGATGCAATCGAGGCAATTCTATTGACTGCAAGCAAATACAACAAAATAGAACCATTAAACATTGGTGAAGGAAAAGGCTATACTATTAAATATATCGCTGAACTTATTAAAGAATTAACCTCTTTTGATGGTAAAATAATTTGGGACAAGTCAAAACCGAATGGAGTGATGAAAAAAATTTTGAATACTGGAAAAATGAAAAAAGTGCTAAAATGGCAACCAAATACAAATATTAAACAGGGTATTAAGCATACCTTGGAATGGTATTTGAAATCAAAAAAATTTGTAAAATAATGATTTTTTCCAAAACCCCTTTTAGAATATCCTTATTTGGAGGAGGAACTGATTTTCCAGAATGGTTCAATAATAATAAAAGCTTAGTAATTTCAGCTACAATTAATAAATATGCAACAATAGGAGTTAGATATCTCCCACCTTTTTTTGAGAAAAAATATCGAATAGTTTGGTCTAAAATTGATCTTGTAAATAACATTAATAAAATTTCACATCCTGCAGTCAAATCAATATTGAAATATACAAAAGAACAAGAAGGTATAGAGCTACATCATTATGGTGATTTACCAGCTAGGTCTGGATTAGGCACAAGTTCTTCGTTTGCTATTGGTTTATTAAATATAATAAATCATCTCCAAAAAACAAAAATTAGCAAACAAAAATTAGCAATTGATTCAATTAATATTGAAAGAAATATTTTAAAAGAAAAAGGAGGGTGGCAAGACCAAGTTATTATTGCTAATGGAGGTTTGAAATTTATTGAATTTTATGATGATAAATTTTCTGTATCCAATACAGGAATTAGTAAAAAAAAAATTAAAAACTTAGGTGACTCATTAGTTTTATTTTATACTGGATCAAATAGAGATTCTTACAAAATCCAAAAATTTTTTTTAGAAAACATAAAAAATTTAGATTCACAACTCAATGAAATTAATAGTTTAGCAATTGAAGGAAAAAAAATTATTTCATCAGGTCAAAATTTTAATGAAATAGGCAGACTACTTCATGAAAGTTGGAAGATAAAAAAATATTTTAGTAAAAAAGTTAGTAATCCAAAAATTGATTTTATATATGACAAGGGAATGAAAGCAGGAGCAACTGGTGGAAAATTACTTGGAGCAGGAAAATCTGGATTCATATTATTTTATTGTTCAAAAGATAAGCAAAAAAATTTAATCTCTAAATTAAAAGGATTTATTCATGTACCTTTTAATTTTGTAAATCATGGCTCCAGGATCATTGATAATATAGGTTGAAAATTTCTTTTAAAAGTTTATATGGTTCTTTATGACTTTTAGTTTTTCAGAAAGATCAAAAAGATTAGATAAAATTTGTAAAAAAACCATACTTAAAAAAAAAACTGACTTAATATCTGAAGGTATAATAAAAAAAAATAATTTATTATTTATTCAAGAGGCTAGCAAAAATCTCTTGTATGCATCAATTCTTGGCTCAAAAAAAAAATTAAGTGTAGAAAATAATTTTAAAAATATTATTAAAGAAATAAAAAAAAAAAAACCTAATAATATTACCCACAATGGACTTGTAGTGCCAAGAAAAGAAAATTCATTGGAATATGCTTTATTTTTAAAAAGTATTTTTTGTTTTTTATCATCTACCGGGTTAGATAAGGTGATAGAATATTTTGTTTCACCCCCACAACTAAGAATAAAGCTAGGCAATAAAAGTAAAAATTTTAATGCATCTGAAAATATTCATTCTGATGCTTGGACTAATTATAATACAGATAAAAGTTACACTTTATATTTTCCAATATTTGGAGACGCTAAAAGAAATTTAGTTACATTTTTCAAACCAAAAAAAAATTTTGATCCAAAGTGGTTATCTCCCAAAAAATTTGTTGATGGAAGTTTCATCTCAAAACATTATGAAAATGCTAAAATTGATTATAAATTTGGAAAGTTTATTGTTAGTGACTGCGCAACATTACATCAGTCAATTTTAAAAAAAAATGCCGAACCAAGAGTATCAATTGATCTAGCCTTTATACCAAAAAATATATTTAAAAAACCACAAAATCACAGTCATGTAAAATTCAAGGAAATTGAAAATACTGGTTTTAATCAAGTAATATTGTTTCAGGATTCATTTAATGATAGTTTAAAAAAGATTTTATCAAAAAAAAATAAACAGTCGTTGCATAATAGAGAAATTTTAAATTATTAATTTCCTTCTAACAGTTATAAGTCAAATTTTTTTTAGGATATAGTTATTATGTTTAGAGATTAATAAATGAAAGGTAAATTGATGAGTAAAAATATTTTAGTTACAGGTGGTGCCGGATATATAGGGGCAATGCTAGTTCCGGAACTTCTAAAGTTAGGACATAAAGTTAAAGTGGTTGATAATTTCATGTTTCACCAAACAAGTCTAAATCAATGTTGCTCAAATTCCAATTTTACAATTATAAATGGAGATATTAGAGACAAAGAATTTATTTTACAACATTATGAAGATGCAGAAATTATTATTCCATTAGCAGCGTATGTTGGTGCACCGCTATGTAATAAAGATAAAACTGGAGCTCAAACAGTTAATCATGATGCAATAATAATGATGTTGGAACACTTAAAAGACGAACAAATAGTATTAATGCCAACAACTAATAGTGCTTATGGTTCTGGTAATGCAAACAACCTTTGTGATGAGACCTCTCCTCTTAACCCAATTTCAAAATATGCAATAGATAAAGTGGCAATAGAAAAAAAACTTATGGAAAGAGAAAATTCTATCAGTTTTAGGCTTGCAACTGTTTTTGGAATGTCACCAAAAATGAGGATAGATTTGTTAGTTAATGATTTTGTTTATAGAGCTGTAAATGATAAATTTGTTGTTTTATATGAAGGACACTTTAAGAGAAATTATATTCACGTTAGTGATGTAGTTAGAGTATTTATTCACGGAATAGATCAATTTCCAAAATTGAAAGGTAAAATTTTTAATGTTGGGCTTTCAGATGCTAATATTTCTAAGTTTGAATTATGTGAAAGAATAAAATTGCAAATACCTAATTTTGTAATAATGGAGGCTCCAATGGCAGCAGATCCTGATCAAAGAAATTATATTGTATCTAATTTAAAAATTGAATCATCGGGATGGAAGCCAAAAACTAATCTAGATTTAGGCATTCAAGAATTAATAAAAGGATATGTAATGCTAAAAAATTCTAGATATGGAAATATCTAAAAAAAATTTCATCATAGATTTAATTAAAAAATGAAAAATTTATTACATGATCTTACAATTGTTATTCCAACAAAAAATAGGCCTAACTGGCTAAAAAGAATTTTTCAATACTATTCTGAATATAATTTTACTGGAAAAATTATAATCACAGACTCAAGTAATGTAGAGACATTTGAAGACATAAATAGAATTAAAAATATTTATAAAAATTTAAGTATTAATACTTATAATTTCCCTAATTTAAACTGTGAGTCTGCAATTAATGCAATTTTAGATAAAATAGAAACCAAATATTCTGTTTTTTTGGCTGATGATGACATTTTACTTATTGATGGATTAATTAAAGGAGTAAATTTTTTGAATAATGACAGCACTTATGTTGCTGCAGTAGGAAATGCATATATGCTTGGTACAATTACAAATCAACCATTTGGATCAGTTCACTCAATAGTAGATTATAATCTTAAAAGTTATGATAATGAAAATGATCTAAAAAGAATTGAAGATTATTTTAATGATCCTAGAGCGCTAAGTGTTGCAGTTATTTCCTCAAAGGTATTCATAGAGTGCTATAAATCAATTATGCATTTAGATAAACGTTACCAAACAATGATTTTTGGAGAAAATCTTCAAGCAGTATGTTATTTAGAAAAGGGAAAAATAATAAAATTAGAATCTGAATATTTAGTAAGACAATTTCATACAGAAAATCTTTATCATAAAATAGATTATGTTGGATGGTTAAAAAATAATGAATTTAGGAAGGCATTCAATTTTTTAGAAAAATATACAGAATCAACTCTTAAATTTAAAAAAAATGATCAAGTAGAAAAAATTTTTAAAAAATATTTTGAGAAAATTGTCAACAAAGCACCAGAACAGAATAATAAAAAAATATTAATAGAAATTTTAAAGAAATATTTGCCAATTAAAATAATAAAAAAGATAAAATTTTACTTATATGATTTATACAAAGTTAAAAAATTCAAGAAAACAGTTGAACTTAATAATTATATAAGAATAATAGAATCAAAAAAATTTAATAGGAAATTGAAATGAAACACTCATTAATGAATAACAACATAACAC